>Ga0308165_1000096_pt1 | contig 225474 bp, 222 predicted proteins | sample PhyWR2_FD_201032 | JGI IMG/M metagenome (GOLD analysis project Ga0308165, IMG submission 201032) | Phyllosphere microbial communities from UC Gill Tract Community Farm, Albany, California, United States - DLSLW.R2 | ecosystem: Host-associated > Plants > Phyllosphere > Unclassified | place... | reverse complement strand
TCACGACTACCTCTACTGACTCCGTATGTCTAGTCATATGCACAGTCCTATTCCTATCTCTAAAGATAAGCGACAGGACGGGGCTGGGGAATCAAGGGGCTATCTCACGTTGGTGTTCAGCAAACGCAAAAGCTTATCCCGGTCGGAACCGCTCATGACCACCATCAACTGCACGACGCCGCCGATGTTCATCGTGTCACGTGCGGCCTTCAATGCCGCCATGGCGGACTCACCCTGCCTGCTGGTCAAGGCGTGCTGAGCCAGGCGCAGATAGAACTCGCGTTCTTGCGGCAGTTTGCTGTGGCTGAGGATGATGAGGTTATGCGTCCAGAGCAGTTGTCTCACCAGTGGCGAGACGATTGCCCCACTCGGCTGTAGCAAGGTGCCCCCCCTGCATGCCTGCGTTGGCAAGCAGGAGACAGAGCAGCCAGAGCCACGCTGGTCGACTCAGTCGTGGACAAAAGTGCGGTTGCGCCCAAGAGCCTTCGCCCTGTACACCGCTTCGTCAGCGCGCTTTAGCAGCCGGTCGAGGAAATCCGTTCCGGATTGATGCAGTGCGCTCGCCAGTCCGACACTGACCGTGACGCGGCCCGCCGCTGAATGCACCTGCCGGGCGCACTGGTGCACTCGGTCTGCGATGCGGGCCGCCGCCGCTGCGTCCGTATCGGGCAACCAGAGGACGAACTCCTCCCCGCCGTATCGCACCACCAGGTCCGAGCCGCGGGCGCACGCCTGCAGTTGGCGGGCAAATTCCACCAGCACCCGGTCGCCCTCCGGATGGCCATGCGCGTCGTTGATGCGTTTGAAGTAGTCCACATCGACCATCAGCAACGATGCCGAAGCCAGGCTGGAGGCGGTCCGCTGCCAATGCCGCGCGGTCGTTTTCAGTGCTCGGCGGTTTTTGAGGCCGGTGAGGGGGTCGGAAAGGCTTAGGTCAGACAGGCGTCGATTCTGTAGTTCCACCTGCTCGTTGCTGGCCGCCAGGCGCTGGGCAAGACCTTGGGCTTCGGCACGGGCCTTGATCAGCTCGGCTTCAAAGCGGCTGCGTTCGCGCGCCACGAAGATGGCCCATACGAGGTTGTCGCCGCTTTCCAGGGGCTTGCGGACCGCATTGACCATGACAGGAATGGTCTCGCCGTCCACACCGCGCAGATGAAGAAAGACCTCGCGCACGGCCTTGGCGTGGTAGAGCGTGGGAAACAGGTGGGTTTGACTGAAGATACGCGACGCCGGCGTCAGCAGACCATCCATGGAGCGACCCAGCCACAGCGCTTCGGAGCTCCCGATAAGAACCAGAAGCTCCCGGTTCATGCGCACGATATGACCCCCAGGGTCGGTGATCATCAGCGCACAGGGAATATCGTCGACCGCCAGCATACTGAGTCTTTCAGGCCACGCTCAGGCAAGTGACAAATAACGCTGCATGGCAGCCGCCACCAAATGCGGGTGGCTCATGTGGGCGCAATGTCCGGTCACTTCCAGCACCTCCAGCGTGCTGTCCCTGAGTTGCGCATGCAGGAATTCCCCGACGGCCAGAGGCGCCAGCGCATCGTTGCCGTGCTGCAGGATGAGGCAGGGCCGGGTCACCTGCTGCAGCTCACTGCGGTGATCCGCAAAGAAGGTGGCCTGCGCAAAGATGCGGGCTGCTACCGGGTCGGTCGAGCAGAAACTCTCGGAGAGTTCCGCGCCCAGGATGTCTGCCTGCGGCCCGCCCGCCACGATGGGCGCGAGGTAGCTGGCCCAACCCATGAAGTTCTGGTCCATGAGGTCCAGCAGGTCTTCGAGATCCTGGCGCTCGAACCCGCCGTGGTAGTCGGGTGGGTGATTGATGAAACAGGGCGAGGGCCCCACCAGCACCATGTGGTTAAAAAGTGCCGGTCGCTCGATGGAAGCCAGCAAGCCGATACTGGCACCGATCGAATGGCCCACCAAATGCACGCCGCCCTCGATGCCCAGTGCGTCGCAGACATCCAGCACATCTTGCGCATAGCCTTGCAGATCAGCGTACTTCACCGCGTCAAAGGCGGCCAAGTCGGCCTGGCCGCTGCCGACGTAGTCGAACAGGACCTGGCGGTATTCGCCCTCGAACGCCGGCGTGATGTGCCGCCACATGTGCTGGTTGCAGCCGAAACCATTGACGTAGAGCAGTACCGGTGCGTCCGGGCGGATGGCATCAATCACCTGCACGTTGTTGCGCTTGCGGATATCCAATTTCTCTTCTTTCTGGGCAGGCTCGCCACATCTTGTGCATCGTTGAACCGCACCGGGGTTTCTTGGAGGCAGTTGGGTTGAAGTCCGGGGCGCGCCATGGTGACCTGACTCGGGTGCATGGTCAAGGGTGCGACCGGATGATGCGTCCGATTCCCCCAGCAAGCCGCAGCCCTGACGAACACCGGCGGGTGCCGATCCGCAGCGCCATTTCGCCAGGCGCGCCTGGTCGGCCGGCGAGTTAGCGCCAGAGCAAACGCCGCACGATTGCTTTCAGCGACCCGCGAAAGCCGATGCAGGCGTATCCGCACCGGTTTGGACCGCGCTGGTTGCGCCCCCCAGCGCTTTGGCATCGGCTTGCCAGCCGCGAAGTTTGTCATGGGCATGACGGCGCTGCTCGGCGGTGGTGCTGTTGTGCAGTTCGGCCAGCCAAGCGCAGTTTTTCCGCGGCGCGCGTGGCAAACTCGCTCACGGCCTCGATCAGCGGCGGCAGTCGATGGTGGCCTAACCAAAGCTGCGCGTACTGGCAATCTGTTTCTTTGGCGACGGCGCCTGTTCCAGGCTGATGCAGCTCAGGCCCTGGAGTTCGAGCACCATGCTTGGCTCCCGCCTGGCCTTGCTGGCGGGCATTTGGGCGACGTCCCAGGCCTTCAGGATCTCCGGCGCCGCCAGCTGGGCCGCAATCCTGCGGCCAATGCCCCAGACTTCTGATCGGAGTGCATGGCCGCGGCCGTCATGCTGCCCAGGTCGGCAACGGCAAGCGGGTAACACATGGAACGGGTATCGAACAGAGAGGCATGGCGGGTCCGGGTGCACCCGTCCACCTTCCAACACGTGCATCGGTAGAAATTGCTGCGACCCTACTTCCTGAGCTTGCAGGCGGCGCGGATCAGGCGTTCCGCCTCGCCTGGGATGTCCTTGAATGCCACAGGCGCGCTTCCTGGCGCAAAAGTGCGGGTCATTGTCACTGCTCCTTTCCAGGCGGGAAGTCCGTAGAACTTCATCTGTGTGTACCAGCCTGCCTGATTGTCGCAGTCGATCACAGCGATGGAATGGTGTGAGCGGTACTTGCCGCCGCCATAGGCGTTTCGGACAGTGCTGCGGGACACGCGCGCCTCGACCGCAAGCTTATCGGCGCGCGAAAGCGAGGCCAGGCGGATCTCTATCCGGTCAGCCTCCGGCTGAAGCGGATCTCCATAGATGGTGAGCCACTCCTGCGCCCAGGAAGAAGAGCAGAGGGTTGCCAGCAATAGCGTTGCGAAAGTGCGAGACATCAATGACAGTGGAAGTTGTTGTTGAATTGTCCCCGCTCAGGCTTACATTGCCGCCGAAGCCATGTTTGAAGGTGCACTGCGCTAGTGGGACTTCCTTGGCCGGCACTGGCGGCCCAAGGCGAAACCTGGCCGCGCGCGGGCTCAACTCATTCGTTCATGGCTTCAATCCGGCGACCGGAAGCGTCATCAGCAGAACGGCCGGATTGGCCACGACCAGGCCCACGCCTGCCGCCATATAGATCGGCGAGAGCATCCTCATGGCGTCCGCGCTGCCTTGTGAATCCGTGACCTCGACCTGATAACGCTGGCTCAGCTCCATCGCGCCGACAGCCGCCGCATCCTTGCGCGGAACATAGCGGCTGCCCACCATGAACGCGGTGTAGTACACCATGCCGTCCTGGGTTTCGCCATAGCCAAGCTTCCTGGCTTGCGCCTTGTGCTGCAAAGTCGCGTCCGGTGTCAATTGCAGCCTGACATAGCCTGCGGTCCTACCGCCCGCGCCGACATTGAAAGGGCGGATCATCTCGGCGGTCAGATGGCGACGGAAGCCGGCGCTGAACGACGACGCCATGACCGGATCGGTTGGGAAGATGTAGTGATATCGGTCGCCCAGTACCACGAACATGCGTGCGTCCGATGACATGCCCAGCGTTGAGAAGGTCTCGGTGTAGCGCTGAGACGACGCGCACGCCGAAAGAATCATCACCAGCGCGCCAAGGGCCAGCGGACGAAACAACTTTGAAAAAGCCATAGGGTTCCTAATAATCTCGGCGCCAGGCGCTCGCCATCGGTGGCTGCGCAATCGGCAGGCCCGACGCCCGGCGGAAGTGCGCCAATTCCTCAAAGCTGGCGCCTGTCGCCCAATCGCGCCAAGTCGGCCAATCGTGAAAAATGCGGTAGCGCTCTTCGTTCCAGCCCTTCGGCGCTGCGCGGCACGGGTTGGAGCTGAACAGTAGCACCCCGGCCGCAGGCAGTCATGCATTTGGCGCAGTACCTGCGGCAACACCTGGAAGGCGCATGTGGTTCCTGCCGCGCGAATTTTCCGGCACATGCATGCGCAGTATCTGCTGCCGGCGCAGGGACTGTAGCGCTCAAGCCAGTCGCGCTCGGCGCCGACGACCGGCTCCTCGATAGACAGGATGGGGTGGGCCAAGGCTTGGCGCGACATGAGCTGCTGCGGGCATTGGTACTCAAAATCCCAGCGCAGGTGAGAGAAAACACAATATTTTCATGATTTATCCCATTTTCTTTTATATGACTATGGTTTGTCCAATGACAATTTCACTAACATTAAATATTGCAGCACCCAATATACATCCCCCTGCTGCCCTACATTCGAAGAACAGCAATAAAATCATCAACCCATCTAGAAATTCCTAGCTGGATAACAAAAATCCAGTTCACTCACTATTACATAAACATTTTATAAAAATTCAACGGATAACCAAGATAACACCCTAATCTCTTGGCAATCTATCCGATTACGTAAGGCTATGGCTTTTTCATTATTCTTCCACAACAATCCCAAAATTACACGATACAATTGAAATATTAAAAGAAATAACTTTATCGCAAGAGTGTTATTTAAGATGAAATTTAATTTCTTGGCATAGGATGATTTCTCTTATTTTTGTAGGAAAAAAACTGATGCATGAAATCTGAACTCAATCTTATCGAAAAATAAATTGACTCAACAAAACGTTGAGATAATTGATCGCAATTACGCCACACCACATTCACCGACCAACGCAACGGCTTCAGAAACATTCATGATTCATGAAAACAAGGATCCACGACGCCGGCTGTTGCTTTCACAAGCAGCAGAACCAGGTATTTCTTGGGAATGGGACGCTCAATCCTATATTCGAGCAAAGAACATAAGAACTGTAGCTCTTAGCGGAATGCAAAATTTAAAAATGCATGGATTGGAGATATCGAAACCTGTAGGGATTGTAGAAATGCTGGGCAGCCGCATAGCAACAGTGAGTACGGTGATGCTAGCAATATTTTCTCTAGAAGACAGCGAGAAAAAATCCTCATTTCAATTGAAAAAAGATCTTGCGCTAGGAGTTTTATATTTTCCGCCAGCCATGTTTTCCGGAATTGCTCAACTTGTTTCGGCACCAGCCGTTTATTTCAGGATGGGGAAAGACGGGTCAAGCAATGCCATATCCAATGATGTAAATTTCAAACCGCTGGAATATCAGATATTTTCGCAAAACGAAGAAAAAACGCGAAGATAAAATTCGGGACCTGTGACGCCTCGAGAAACACTACCGCAGCTTTTTCTTGCCATAGAAAATGGCTGCTGTATGGAAATTAAAGCTTTCATCTTCGAAATTTTCGCCATACGCAAGATAAGAAACCAAGCATGGCCCGTTGCGCTCTGGTGTCATACATATGGGTCTTTCGCTGAGCCCACTTGGCAACGGACAGTTGCGATCTATCGTTAGAGGATTTATTACCGATCTCGATGCGAGCGGTGGCGCTGCCTCATACGCATCAACCGCTCTGCGGTACGGCACCCAGCGTTTGCGGCCTCGAGTACGCAGTGCCCACTCAAAGCCCCACCCTGTCCCAGCCTGCGTCCACGGCTTCTTCGGCTCTGGAACGTGCCCCAAACAGTTCGGTGGCGGTCGCGCGGGTCCTGGCGGCGAATTGGGCCATGCCCATGCGCGGTACTGTGCCGGCGTGGGCCATCACGTGGTACCAGATCTTGCCTACGGATTCCCAGCTGGGCCCACCCACCAATTTGCAGGCGGTGCAGAAAGCGAGGTTGAGCGGGCCACTGGTGCTGTGCGGATCCTGACCGGGCTTGAGCTCGCCATGGCGTGTGGGCTGGGACGAAATGCAGTGCGCGCCATCGGGTTGCGCCATGTCGCGCAGGCAGGTGAAGCCGCGCTCGCGGGTGAGCCGGCCGATGATGTCGCTGCCAATCAACCAATCCGCGCTTGCCGCATCCTGCTTGAGCCGCCATTGGCGAAACATGGCGCCGAAGCAGTCGGACAAGCTCTCGTTGAGACCGCCGGGCTCCTCGTCGTATTCAAGCTGCAGCGTGTACTGCGTGAGGCCATGCGCCAGCTCATGGCCGATCACATCCATTCCCGAAGTCAGGTCGATGAACAGCTCGCCATCGCCATCCCCGTAAATCATCTGCAGGCCGTTCCACATCGCATTGTTGTATTTGTTGCCATAGTGCACTGTGGACATCAGCGTCATGCCCGCAGCGTCGACCGAGTTGCGCTGGAAGACTTCGCGCAGGAAGGTCGCCATCAGTCCGGTCTCTCTGAAAGCGCGCTGCACGGATTCGTCCTTGGATTGGGCAGGGTCCTTGACATGCAGGCCTGGCAGGCTCTGGGTATTGCGGCAATCAAACAGAGTGACGTCCGGATGCGGTGCGAGTTCCACCAGTTGCTGGTTTTTCTGCAGAAACCCGGAAAGCGCCAGGTTCTGGTCGCGGATGTCGCAAAAAAGACGATTCAAGCGCGCAGTGTGGGCCGCTTGTTCACGCGCCTCTTGCGAGAGCTGGGGGTCGGCGGCAAGCCGTTGAAGCACCTCATCTGAAATGAACTGGCCGTGGCAGCGGCGCATGTGATCCTCCCGTTGGATGGGCGGGCATGCCGGCCGGATATGCAGCGTACGGCTGCAGGCTCCATTGCCGCTGCAGCCACCCACAGCAATGATGCGAAATGCGTTTGTAATGCTACGTCGCGGCATCCAGCTGCCGCTTGGGTACCCTCGTCAACGCGGATGATTTGATAGTGGGCCATATGGCGTGGCTTAGGTTCGCCCACTGGCCTTATCCAGCCAGTTCTGCGGTTTGGCACCAAGCCCGCCCAGTCGGCACCTCTTCCAGGATCGGTGGACCAAGAGACAGTGGCAGAGGCTAGCTCAGCCGCTGTCGTCGCCAATTAGGTATCTGAGCTTTCCAGGAACGTTCGTGCGTGACCTCGCGCTCCATCGAATATGGCTGCGGCTAAATCCGGTTGCACGCTGGGGTGCAAATCGGCATTCACCATTTCTATGGAAGCCTCGAGTCCTTCCACCATGGCAAGCATGGCTTCCCAAAGCCCCGCGATGCGAGTGAAATCAGCCAATGCCTTCCAGTGACGGCGCTGTATTTTCTGTAAATGGTAGTGCCTGCTTTTCTCGCCTGGTATGGCCATGGCCATCTTGGCTTTTTGCCGTTCTATCTTGCCGTGCCCATGGCCAAGAACCGGCCATGCCGAAAGCACGTCATGCAGCGGTGTGAGTTGATAGGCTCCACCCGGTTGGATAAAGACAGAGAAATTCTTTGCATGCCCGTCAATGGCGGCCAGCAGCCAAAATGCCAGTTGAGCCATCACAAAACGGGCACTGTCTGCCGCCGACTCTTGGCTGCCCGCCAGAAATTGCAGGCAGTCGACAATGCCCGGCCCACCATCGGCTTCATATTTATTGCGACCGGCAACCCCTTTTGCCTGGCACAGGTCTTCTTGCGGGAGTCGTGCAATCCATCCTGCCGGGTTCCAGGCGCGATCGAATCGTTCAACACACAGCACCGTGTGCGGGCCGAATGTTGCGATCGTGCTGGTAGCCACAGGAAAGCCCATCGCAGCCAGCAGCTGATTGCACAGCCACTCGTTCTGCACGGACTGGGTGAAGTCAAGGTCAGACCTCGGCAGCATGCCGATCTGCGGCTTGAGTATGTGAGTGGTTGGCGTGGCTTGCAAAGGCAAAAACCACTGTCCGTCCAAGTTCAAAAGTGCTGTTTTCTCTTGCGCGCCTGCGATCGACAAGCGGAAATCTGCTTCATCTCCAAGGTTGCCAAAAGAATTTCCCAAGCCTGCCAAGCGTTCTGCAACAGCTTCTTCGTCCAGTGGCTTACACCGCACTTGGTCAAAGCCCGTCGGCTGCTCGCCCGCCGGCATGAGCTGCACAGCACCCACACAGTCACGGCCAATGGCTTCCAGCAAAGAAAATGCGTCTTCGCCACGCACGCCGAAACGTTGATGAATGCGTTTGCGTATGTCGACATTGTCAGGCAGCAGGTTGTCGAAAAAATTTTCAACCACCTGTCCTGAAACTTGCAAGTCAGGGGTGAACGGCAGGGACAGCGATAAAGGCCGCGAATGGGCGCTGGCCAGCCATGCGGCTTCGTATGAAAGCTTGTGCGTTCCTGTTCGAGAAACTTCCCAACGCCCCACCCGCTCACCGTTCATCCAAATGTCGAGTGCAGGCATTACCAGCTGCCTTTGGGTTTTTTGTTTTGCCAGTCGACTGGCAATTCTTGAGGTCTCAATGGAGTATTTTTTTGTACTTGCCTCTTGGCAATGTCTGCCGCCGTCATACCCAAGGCTTTCCGGGCAAGCGCTACCGAATTCAGGGGGGAAGGCTTGTACGAGCCCAGGTCCGGGGGTATGGGCGCAGTCGGAGCTTGTCGGTCAGCAGACTCTGCGGTGACCGAATTTTGCTGTTGTGCAGGATGCTCTTGTCTGATGACTAGCTTTGCTTGCAACAGTTTCAGAATCGCCATGAATTGCCCAAGACTCACCGCTGCCGGATCTTTCTCAATCGCCGCGACACGCGATTGAGATACGCCAAGCAAAGTGGCCAACTCCGACTGACTCAGACCCGCTGCTTTGCGCAATGACTTGAGGTGTAGCCCCAACTGCTCAGGAAACGTCAAAACAAAGTCCATCCCCATCCCCATCCCCATCCCCGAAAAACAACCTATAAGTAATTTATCATAAAAATTACCTAAAGATGATTTTTAAAACTTATAACCCATAGGCGATTTCTTTAAAATATCACACCTGAGTGATTTTTGCAGTGCGCATGATCACCTCAGCCGACGCGTTATCGCAGGCCACAGGCCCAATCAACGGGCTTTGATCGTGCATGGAGCCTGGCGCGGCAAACTCCAACACCTGCTGCTCCACCCCTCTGGCGGGCAGGTCCAGAAGCATCGCCCCCTGCTTTGGCGAGTTGGTAGCCGGGCGCATAGATCCAACGCATGCCTGCGAAGCCCGCGCCCACCAGCACCTGGTGTCGGAGAAAGGCGGCTCAAGGTGGATGGTGGCCGTGCGGTAAAAGCGTGGTCCCGGCTGAAACGCCGCTGCGCCTGGTTCAAGGCCGGCTGCGCGACTTCGAGGTGCGTGGCCGCGGTCGTCATGCTGTCCAGGTCGGCAACGGCAAGCAGGTAACGCATGGAGCGGGTGTCGAACAGAGAAGGCATGGCGCCCATCATCACCGCTGCGTCGTGGCCGGACCGGATGCACCCGTCCACTTTCCAATACGTGCATCGGCAGAAATTGCTGCGGCCCTACTTCCTGAGCCTGCAGGCAGCGCGGACCAGGCGTTCCGCCTCGCTTGGGATGTCATTGAACGCCACAGGCGCGCTTCCTGGCGCAAAAGTGCGGGTCATTGTCACCGCTCCTTTCCAGGCGGGAAGTCCGTAGAACTTCATGTGTGTGTACCAGCCTGCCTGATTGTCGCAGTCGATCACAGCGATGGAATGGTGTGAGCGGTACTTGCCGCCGCCATAGGCGTCTCGGACAGTGCTGCGGGACACCCGCACCTCGACCGCAAGCTGATCGGTGCGCGAAAGCGAGGCCAGGCGGATCTCTATCCTGTCAGCCTCCGGCTGAAGCGGATCCCCATAGACGGTGAGCCACTCCTGCGCCCAGGAAGAAGAGCAGAGGGTTGCCAGCAATAGCGTTGCGAAAGTGCGAGACATCAATGACAGTGAAAGTTTTTAATGAATTGTCCTCGCTCACCCTCAGATTGCAATCAAAACCGTGGGGTAAAAGGCCATTGCGTTGCCTCGATTGCGGTGATTGGCGCTGGTGGCTTCGATCAAGAGGTCGGATGCGGGCTCGCCACATCCCTTCATGGCTTCAATTCGGCAACCGGAAGATAACGCTTGCCCGGCTCCATCGAGCCGACGGCGGCCGCATGCTCGCTTGGTACATAGCGGCTGCACACCATGAACAGAACCTGCGTCAGCACCTGGCTGGGCACATGCAACTGCACGGCACAGCATTGCATAGGGCAGCGCCCAGACCGGGACATGGGACGCGCGCCAGCCTAGAGAAACCCGATCCAGCGCCCGGCCAGCAACACCCCGCACCACAGCAGTATCGAGGCGGCGGCGCGCCAGCGCAGTCCGGTGGAGAGCGTGCCGTCGCGCAGGCTGCGGCTCAGTGCCGGGCTGCAATGCTGCCAGGCGATGTTGGTCAAGGCCAGCAGCAGCAGGCCCAATTTGAACTGGAACGCCGTGTTGTCCAGATACTCGTGCGGGCGCACCGTGAAGAGCCACAGCCCGGTGGCGAGGGCCAGGACCAGCCCGGCGGCGGCGGCGCGGCTTGAAAAGGGCAGCAACACCTGCAACGGCAGCTGGCGCCACAGCCCTGCCAGCCGCAGATCCAGCGGCACGATGGCGCCGAGCAACAAACCCAGGCCCAGGATATGGGCCGCATTGAGGAAAAGATAGGCCGTGCTCGAACCCTGCAGCCACAGCGCTCCAGGCCAAGCCGCGAGGGCATCCAGCACCGCTTCCATGCAGCTCAGTCCCGCAGACGCTCGGGATACATGTCGTAGTTCTTGCCGTCGACCGTGATGCGCACCGCCTTCATGTGGCGCTGTTGCGGATCGAGGTCGCGGTTGCCGCGCACGGTGATGGCGTCGCCCACCTTGGCGCTGGACGCCTTGAAGCCTGAGCGTTCGGTCTGGGCCGGATTGCCCAGATCAACCTGCCAGCGCCCGCCGTCGGCCGCTTCGACGGCCAGCGTGGGATGCGGGGGCGCCATGGAAATCTGCGTGATGCGGCCCTTCAGCGTCATCTGCTCGCTTTGCGCCCAGGACCAGCCATGGTGGGCCAGCGCGAAATCGGCGGTCAACACCAAGGCCCCCGCGGACAGGATACGGCTGGATTGCGTGATCAGATTCCTGCGGGATAAAGAGCGCAAATGAGGCATGACTTCTCCTTGTCGGTGAAAACGTGACAGCGCACTGCCTGCCGCTTGCCCATCTGCCAGGTGGCCAGAGCGCCGGCCTTTTACATCCACGGCCAGGGACACATCTTATCGCCGGCGAGTTTACCGACGAACGGCAGGCATCCTGCGTCATCTGCAGTCAGGCCTTGGGGGCGTGCTGCACTCAAGCGCTCGCCGGCATGCTGGCGATGTAGTCGCGCAGCAGCCCCACGCGCTTGGGCCGAAAGCTCGCTCCCGTGGGCGATGCGGCCTGGATGCGGTCGGGGCGGAACATGCGGAAGTCCTCGCGCAGGCAGCACCAGGACAGCAGCATCAGCTTTTGCTCGAGATAGACCACGGCCAGCGGCCAGATGGTGCGGTCGCTGGCTTGGCCGTCCTTGTCGCAATAGGCAATCACCAGCGCCTCCTCGCGCCAGCAAGCCTCGCGCAGCACTGGTAGGCAGGGCACATCCGGGTAGCGCTGTTGCGGCCGGTAGACCTGCGAGACCGCATGCAGCACTTGCTGCTGGCGCGCCTGCGGCAGGGTGGCCGCGACCTTGGCCAGCACCGACGCCGCCGCCTGGGCCAGTGCTGGGTCGCCGCTGCGGCGCACATCGGCCAGGCCCAGCACCAGCGCCTCGATCTCGATGCGGCTGAACATCTGCGGCGGCAGCGTGCCGTCTTCGACCAGGCAATAACCGAAACCGCGCTCGCCGCCAATCTCGGCGCCGGCCGCGCGCAGGCTGTCGATGTCGCGGTAGATGGAGCGCACCGAGACGCCCATCTCCTCGGCCAGACGCGCGGCGGTGACGGGCGCGGGCAGCACGCGCAAGGCCTGCAGCAGGCGAAACAATCGATCGGGACGCGACATGGCAGCTGACAGAAATTGGCAGGAGGGACGGCTAGATTAGCAGCTTCATCCACCGATTCAAAGAAATCACCCATGCTGAAACTCATCTACTCCCCGCGCAGCCGTGCGACCCGCGTGCTGGCGCTGCTGCACGAGCTGGGCGCGCTCGAACAGATCAGCCTCGAGATCGTCAACATCGAGCGCATGGACGGCTCGGGCGCGCGCGACCCGCGCAATCCACACCCGGACGGCAAGGTGCCGCTGCTGCTCGATGGCGAGGTGCAGATCTGGGAGTCGGCCGCCATCATCCAGTACCTTGCCGACCGCTTTGCCGACGCCGGCCTGAGCATCCCGCCCGGCGATGTGCAGCGCGGCGCCTACCTGAGCTGGTTTGCCTGGTACGCGGGCGTGCTCGAGCCGGTGCTGTTGCTGGGATTTGCCGGCGTGCAGCATCCGCTGCTGGAGCGCAACTTCCGCGGCAAGCAGGAGGCGCAAGCCCGGCTGCGCCAGGCACTGCAGGGCCGAGACTTCCTGCTGGGCGACCGCTTCACGGCTGCCGACCTGCTGCTGCACTCCGCCTATGCCTGGATGGGCAAACCCGGCGACCCGGTCATCGACGCCTGGGTCGAGCGCTGCATGGCCCGGCCCGGCGCGGCTTTTGCGCGCGATTTCGACAGCCAGACGCTGGCAGCGGCCTGAGTTGCGCGGGCGGAGTCCGGGGACTATCTCGATCACGAGCCCGCAAGAAGTTCGTCGTGCCGCAGGCCAGCGCCAGCGGCACGGGCGCCACGCGGCTCAAAGGTACTTGAGCCATGCCAGATCCCTGCGCCGCGCCTTGAAGGCGGCGAAGGCCTTGACCACGGGGTATAGCGCCAGCGCCAGCACCAGCGTGCACAGCCACACGCCGCCCATGCCGTCGAAGCCAAAGTACTCGCCGTGGTTGTGGCCCCAGATCGCTTCGGCGCCCAGGTAGAGGAACTTGAGCACGTACAGGTGGAAAACATAGAAGAACATCGGTGCCGCGCCGAATACGGCCAGCGGCCGCAGCCATGGCGCGCCGGGACGGCGGTCGAAGGCGCGCAGCATCAACAGGCCGATGCCCAGCGTGAGCGCAATGAAGAAGAGCGAAGGCGGGTACTTGGTGATGTTGACGAAGCCCATCAGCGTCTGCAGTCCGGTCTCGCCGCTGACCCAGGGCTTGTCGCCATAGAAGTTCAAGGCGCGCAGCACCATGAAACCGGCGATCAGGCCCAGACCCCAGCCCAGCAGCCGGCGCTGGCGCTGCGCTGCAGCCACGCCCGGCGCGAACCACGGCCCGGCGGCATAGCCCAGAGCGATCACGCCGATCCACGGCAGCAACGGGTAGGAAGTGCGCAGTCGCAGCGATTCGGACACCTCGATCCAGCCGCGGTCATGCAGCACGGCCCAGGGCACGTACATCGCATGGCCCGCCGGAAAGTGCAGGCCGTCGAGCAGGTTGTGGCCCGCCACCAGCACCACGCCCAGAGCGATCAGCGCGCGGCGCGGCAGCCACAGCAGAGCGGCCAGCGCAATCATCGACAGGCCTATCACCCAGATCACCTGCAGGAACACCTTGGCCGGCGGGAACTGGAAGGTCCAGGCGAAGTTGATGACGGTGATCTCCAGCAGCACCAGGAACAGCCCGCGCTTGAACAGGAAGGCCGAGGCGGCGGCGCGGCCCGCATCGCCGTAACGGCTGCCATAGAGAAAGGCCGACAGGCCGGTGAGGAAGACGAAGATCGGCGCGCACAGGTGCGCCAGCAGGCGGCTGAAGAACAGATCGGGCGGCGTCTCGGCCACGACCATGGGGTCGGGCACCTGGCGATGCAGGAAGAAGGTCTCGCGCACATGGTCAAGCAGCATGAACACAATCACGAGGCCGCGCAGGGAGTCGATCGCGCCAAGGCGGGTGGAGGCGGCCGGCGCGGATAGCGTGACTGCGCTCGGAGCATGGCCGGCGCTCGCCGCCGTCAGGGGTCTTGACATAGATTTCATTATTTTGATAATTGATTATCAATAGTATAGCCATGCAGGGCGTCTTCAGCGGCAAAGTGCAGTTCCGCCACCGGCCTATCGCCCTGCTATGCGCAAAGGGTTGCTGGAAGCTTGTGGCGTTGCAATGCCACCCAAGGGTCGTTACATCGTGCGCCGCGCCGTGGTCAGCAAATGACTGCCGCAATTTTAAATTTGATAACGACTTATCATTATCGTAAACTCGCCGGCATCCTACCTGCCTTACCTGCTGGCTTACCAGCGCAGATTTCATCGCTTTAACCAGGCGCACGCCTTACTCCATGACAATGCCCGTCCTCCGTCACACTGCCTTTGCCTGCGCGGCCGTGGCTTCCTCGGTCTCCATGGCCCAGACTCCGCCAGGCCTGGACGAAGCCCAAGCCAGCTTGTCCGAAGTGACGATCACCGAGACGCGCGAGCGTGCCTACCGATCGACTGTCGCCCCTACCGCCAACAAGAGCGACACGGCCCTCAAGGAAACACCGTTTTCCTTCCAGACCGTGACGCGCGAGCTGATAGAGGATCGCGGCGTGACCACCTTCGGGGAGGCGGTTCGCACCGTGCCGGGCCTGACGCCGCAGGTGGGTTGGGGAGGCAGCAACGATCGCTTCCGATTGCGTGGCTTTGCCACTTCGTCGAACTTGAAGAATGGCTTTCGCCGCAGCGTCTTCGCGCCCGTCGACGAACTGGCCAACATCGAGCAGATCGAGGTGCTCAAGGGACCGGCATCCGCGCTGTACGGGCGCTTCGAGCCTGGTGGCGTGGTCAACCTGGTGACGAAGAAGCCGCTGCCCCAGGCGATGACCCGGTTCGAGCTGAGCGCGGGCAGCCACGACTTCCGTCGTGCCACCGCCGACTCCACCGGCCCCATCAGCGACACCTTGAGCTACCGACTGAATGCCGCCTGGGAGGACCAGGGAAGCTTTCGCGACTTCGTCGACAGCAACACCCAGTTTCTGGCGCCGGTTTTCCAATGGAAGCTTTCCCCGCAAACCACGCTCACGGCGGAACTGGAGCTGCTGCGCAAGAAAGGCGCGTTCGATCGTGGCTTCGGCAACAGCCCGCTGTTTCTCGGGGTTCCCATCTCGACCAGCTATGGCGAGCGCGATGCGCGCTTTGTCAACGAAAGCACGGCCGCCTCCCTCACCATAGCCCATCGATTCAACGACCGATGGAGCTTTCACGGCGGTCTCCAGGCATCCAGGGCCAAGACAGATGCCACGTTTTACGCGTTTGGATTTCCGGCGCTGTCCGGTGCCGCTGGCGCCGACCCCATCGTCAATCGGCGCAAGCAGCGCAACTTCGATGACCAAACCGACTACAGCGCCGTGGCCGAGGTCGCGGGGGCCTGGGACATGGGCGGCCTTCGCCACCGCGTGCTTTTGGGCGCGGACTACAGCCTCGACGACTGGGATTTCACTGGCAATGCCAACGTCGGGGCGTTCGGCTTTCCAACCAACCTGCCATTGAGTCTTTACAACCCGGTCCACGGCGCGCCTGCCGGCCCCCTCAGTCACTACGATTCCTCACGCTACAAGGGGCGCAGCCTGGGGCTTTACGCCCAGGACGAAATGACGCTGTCGCCGCAGTGGCGCCTGCTGGTCGGGGCGCGCTACGACCATGTCAAGAGCAACGCACGTGCCGAGTACCTGCCGGTGACAGGCTCCATCGATCGCAGCGACGCTGCTGTCTCCCCGCGGATCGGCCTGACCTGGACCTCCGTGCCGGCCGTCTCGATCTACGCGAGCCACGCGCGATCGTTCCTGACCGAGCCGTTTTCCGGCATGCTGTCCGACGGGCAGTTGCCGCGCCCTTCCCGCGGCAAGCAGACCGAGATCGGCAGCAAACTGAGCCTGCTCGAGGGTCGACTCGAACCGACGCTCGCGCTGTTCGACATCCGAAGAACCAACGGCATCGTCAGCGACCCCGCGGATCCGAACTATGTCATCCAGGTCGGCGAACAGCGCAGCCGCGGGTGGGAGCTCGATCTTCCTTTGAGCCTGACCCCGCAATGGCGTCTGATTGCAAGCTATACGGCGCTCAAGGCCACGGTCAGCGAAGACACCGACGCGTCCCTGGTCGGCAAGACCTTGGCCAATGCGCCGCGCCGCAATGCCAGCCTTTGGACAAGCTACGACTTCCGTGGCAATGCGGCCGGCCTGAGCATAGGCGCAGGCGTGCACCACGTCGGGCAGCGGCAGGCGAACAACGCCAACAGCTTCGTTTTGCCGGCCTACACGCGCTGGGACGCCAATCTGAGCTACCGCTTTGGTCATGCGCAGCGCTACCGGGTGCAACTGAACGTCCAGAACCTCACCGACAAGCGCTACTACGACTCCGGTGGCAGCTTTGTGCCGACCTACCCCGGTGCGCCGCGCAAGGTGACCGCCACGTTCGGCATGACGCTGTGATGGGCCTGTCGGCGGTCGCTCTGTCGACCGGATACGGCGTCCACAAGCTGCTCGGGCCGGTCGACCTCACGCTGGCTGCGGGCGAATTCGTCTGCCTCATTGGCGCCAACGGTGCGGGCAAGTCGACGCTCATCCGGACCCTGTGCGGCGTGCAGGCTCCCCTGTCTGGAGAGGTACTGATCGATGGCGCGCCGCTGGCGGCGCTCGACCCCACGGATAGGGCGCGTCGTCTTGCCGTGGTCCTCACCGACCGCGTCGCCAGCCTGCAGATGCGCGGGCGCGAACTGGCAGCCCTCGGGCGCTACCCGCATGTCGGGTGGCACGGGCGCCTGGGCACGACGGACCAGGCCGCGGTCGATCTGGCACTTGAGCAGTCCGGCGCGCTCGGCCTGGCCGATCGCCTGGTGGCGCAAATGTCGGATGGCGAGCGGCAGAAGATCATGATCGCGCGCGCCTTGGCGCAAGAGCCGCGGGTGCTCGTGCTCGACGAGGCCACCGCTTTCCTTGATCTGCCACGCCGCGTGGAGATCTTTCACCTGCTGGTGCAGCTGGCCCGGGCGCGCCACATCGCCGTTCTTCTGTCCACGCACGACCTCGATCTCGCGCTGCGTTGTGCCGACACGATCTGGTTGATCGACGCCGACCGACAGCTTCACCAGGGCGCGCCGGAGGACCTGGCTCTCGGCGGGCAACTCGCGACCGCCTTCGCGGCAGACGGGCTGGAGTTCGATGCGCTTTCGGGTGAAATGCGCCTGGCCGCCAGCGCCGTGCAATCGATGCAACTCACCGGTCAAGGCGCTCCTCTGGCGTGGGCGCGGCGGGCGCTGGCGCGCGCAGGCTACGGCGTCGACGCCTTGGCGCCACACAGCGTTCATGCCGACGAGGGCGGTTTTGTCTACCGCGGCGATGCACCGCCCCGGCATTTTCCGACCCTGGCGGCGTTGGTGCACGCCTTGCGCCATGGCGCGGGTCAGGCCGCATGAGAGGGCCACGCATGCTGGCCGCTGCGGCGGCAGCCGTCCTGGCAGCGTTGGCAATGACTGCTTGCCAGCCGATCTCGCCGGCGGCGCGCGTCGAATGGCCGCTGCAGGCGGCCGGCAGCGCCCCCGTCAGGAATCTGGACGACAGCTGCGTCCAGGACCCCTCGCCAGCCACCGACTACTTTCCCCAGAAGCTGCAGTTCACCCGCTCCACCCAGCTTTCGGTGGACTACGGTCCCAACTATAAGCGGCTGCACTTTCGCCCTGCCGTCAACCCGGCGCAGACCCAGGAATTCCTGTTTGTCCAATGTGGCACGCCGGTGCCGGAACACGACGCGCACACGGTGGTGGTGCAGGTTCCAGTGCGCAGGATAGTCACCGGCAACATCTCCATCCATGGCGCGCTTGACGAACTGGGCTTGGTCGATCGCCTCGCGGGAACGCAAAGCCTGCGCGCGATCTCGGTGCCATCGATACAGGCAAGGGTTGCGCAAGGCCTGGTGCACGAGGTGGGGGGCGATGCCCACGGCTCCATCGAAGGCATCATCGCCATCGCGCCGGAGGTTTTCCTGACCTTTTACTCGGCCTATCCCGAGGCGAACATGCATCCGCAGCTCCAGGCCCTGGGCGTGCGCGCCATACCGCAGGCCGACCACCACGAGCCGCACCCCCTGGGCCGCGCGGAATGGCTCAAGCTGCTCGCCTTGATGACCAACCGGGAGAGCGCTGGCCAGGCGCTCTTCGATCGCATCGAGGCGCGCTACGCGCACATCGCAGCCATTGCCTCGACGGCGCCCTCTCGTCCTTTGGTCATGGGGGGCTTTGCAGCCGGGCGTGACAGCTTCGAGATCTTTGGCGGGGCCAACCAGCGTGCCAGGCTGATTGCCGACGCCGGCGGCCGCCCCATTGCCCACGACAGACATCCAGGGAGTTTCGTGCTGGCCCCTTTCGAAGCCATCTACGCGCGCGGCGTCGACGCTCCCGTGTGGCTGGGCGCAGCACCGGGATCGGCCTCTGTCGAGCACTTGATCTCGCGCAACGCGCTCAATGGCTGGTTTCGGGCATCGCGCGAAGCTGCGGTATTCGCGTGGGACCGCGGCTATGCCGGGGCGTGGCAGTTTCCATCGAATGAGGTGGGCATGACGCGGCCGCATGTGTTCCTGAACGAGGCCGTGCGTGCCCTCCACCCTGCATTGACGCCCCTGCTTCCTCCCGTGGACTCCCAAGGCTTCATCCGGCAACTCCCATGAGCACCATTCATCACCTCGGCCAGGCCGACGCCGCGCCCGCACCGGGCCCCTCCCGGGCTGCGCTGCTCCACATCGGCTTGGGCAGCTTGCTGCTGGTCCTCGTGGGCCTGCAACTCACGCTAGGCGCGGTCACGATCCCGCTGAGCGCCATCGTTGAAATCTTGGCTGGCGCCGAGGCGCGCAACCCCGCGTGGAACAACATCGTGCTGCATTTCCGCTTGCCGCGCGCACTGAACGCCGCATTTTCCGGCGCGGCCCTGGGCGCGGCGGGGCTGATGCTCCAGACCCTGTTTCGCAATCCGCTGGCCGATCCGTTCGTCCTTGGCATCGTGCACGGCGCACGCCTGGGAAGTGCGCTGCTGGTCACCTTGGCCGGCGTCGTGGGCAACGCCTTCCTGCTGCGTTACGGGCTCCTGGGCGATATCGGTATGGCATTGGCCTCTGTCGTCGGCTCCGCGGCGGTGCTGGCGCTGCTCGCCGCCCTGTCGCGGCGCGTGAATGCCGTATCGCTGCTGATCGTTGGTTTGATGCTTGGATATCTGGCAGTCGGTCTCATCAGCGTGCTGATGCACTTCATCGACGAGACACAGGCGCGCGCGTTCAAGGCATGGGACGACGCCAGCTTCGCGGGAGCGACGCACCAGCAGTTGAGGCTGCTCATTCCGGGCGTGGTCCTGGGCCTGTTCGCCTCGACGGCCTTGATCAAGCCCTTGAACGGCCTGCTGCTGGGCGAGCGCTATGCGGCTTCGCTGGGCATGCGCGTGCACCGCGTGAAGAACCTCACGCTGCTGTTGACGGCGTGGCTCAGCGGCATGGTGTCGGCGTTCTGCGGGCCGGTGGCCTTCCTGGGCTTGGTTGCCGCGCAGGTGGCACGCGGCATCTTCCGCAGCGCCGATCACCGCGTTCTTCTGCCCGCAGCGATGCTGATCGGCGCCACGCTGGGCCTGGCTGCCGACCTGGTGGTGCATCTGCCGTGGGAGCGCCATGTCTTCCACTTGAATGCGGTGATCGGCCTTCTGGGTGCGCCGATCGCGCTGTGGGTGCTGCTCAAACGTTCCCGGCTGGCGCAGGATTAGACGGCCGGGCGCGCGCGGCGCGCACGCACTGGGCGCAGGTGCCGTACAGCGTGAGCTCGTGGTGCGAGACTTCGTATCCCTTGGGAGCGAACTGGTCCAGATGGGGCGGGCAACCCGGTATGGGAAAGACCTTCTGGCAGCGGTTGCAGTGGAAGTGGTGGTGGTGGCCGCGGTGGGCGCTTTCGTAGCGCGTGGGCTCGCCGGGCAGCTCGACGGGCTTCACATCGCCGGCATCGAGCAGGATCTTCAGGTTGCGGTAGACAGTGGCAATGCCCAGCGTGGGAAGAGTCACCTGGGCGAGGGCGAGGATCTCCGGCGGCAACAGCGGCTGCTGCGCATGCTCGATGACGTGCTGGACCGCATTGCGCTGGCGGCTGCTTCGGCGCTGCAGGTCGCCCTGCGTTGAATCGACATTTTCCATGGGTCGATTGTCGTTGGTCTTTGGCGCAGCGCCTGCGTGTGCATCGGAACTTCAATGCCTCCATGCCGCCTGGGGCTGAAGGCAGATCGGCAACCTGCGTGTGCGTGCTGGGCCGAATGGATCAGGCAAAAGCACCATCATGGCAGAGCTGAAGTCCCAGTGAATCGGCTTCTTGGTGAATTCTGACGAGCTGGAGAAGGCTCTGCATGACTCTACAAGCCCTTTGCAGCTACCGGCGCCGCAGATCGGCGTTACTTCGCCCGTGATTGGAGATGGCTCAAGCCTGCGGCCAGCATCTCGCCGATGAGCTTTTGCACGGGCTGGGCCGTCACCGCCCGGTACTCGTAGGGGTAGGCCTCGTTCATGTAGAGGCTTTGGCACATCTCCAGCTGGATGGTGTGCACGCCGCTGGCAGGGTTGCCGTAGTGGCGGGTGTTGTAGCCCCCCTTGAAGCGGCCGTTGACCACATGCGAGAAGCCCTGCACCGCCTGCAGCGGCGCGGTGGTCGCCTCGAACAGCTGCGGATCGCAGGAGATGCCGCTATTGGTGCCGAAGTTCAGGTCGGGCAGCTTGCCATCGAACAGCCGCGGGATCACGCTGGCGATCGAATGCGCCTCCCACACCAGCACCTGTGCGTGCCGTGCACGCAGGCGTTCGATCTCGCACGCCAGCGCCTGATGGTAGGGCTGCCAGTAGCTCTCCAGCCGGCGCTGGACCTCGGCCGCATCGGGCTCGCACCCTGGCTTGTAGAGCGGGTTGCCGTGGAAGGTGGTGAGGGGGCACAGTCCGGTGGTGTTCTGGCCCGGGTAGAGGCTCTCGCCGCTCGGCGGGCGGTTCAGGTCGACGATGTAGCGCGAGACCTTGGCGCCCAGCATGCTGGCCCCCAGGGAGCGGGCCACGGCGTAGACCTGGTCCAGGTGCCAGTCGCTGTCACCCGTCTGCAGTGCCTCGTCCGTATAGACATCCCGGAACGGCTCGGGAATCGACGTGCCCAGGTGCGGAATCGAGATGAGCAGCGGCACGCTGCCCTGGTGCAATTGGTACGTGGGCGTTTCGATGGCGGGGCTCATGGGGCGGGTGAACACTGATTTGGGGTGGTAAGCCCCGAAGGGCGGGAAATATCTCGGCCGCGGACGCAAACGCGCGCCTGCCTACGCGGCCGCAGCGGCCACCCGTCGCGGGTGTGGCTCACCGAGATTCTAGGTGAGGTGTTGGCGCGCGCAGCGCCAGCGCGCTGCCGCCGGCAACGGCTCAGTCGAGTTCGATATGCGCCGCCTCGGCAACCTGCTTGAACTTGGCGATCTCGCGGCGGATCTGGGCCGAGAAATCGGTCGGCGTCGTGCCCGAGGCAAACAGCCCCAGGCCGGCCAGGCGTTCGCGCACCTCCGGGTCCTGCAGGGCCTTGGCCACGGCCTGCTGCACCTGCAGCACGATGGCCGGCGGCGTGGCGGCGGGAGCGACCAGTCCGAACCAGGAGGGCTCGTTGATCGCAGCTTGACCCAGCTCGGCATAGGTCGGCACGTTGGGCAGCACGTCGAGGCGCTCATTCCAGGACACGGCCAGCGCCCGCAGCTTGCCGGACTTGACGTGGGGCAAGGCGGCGATGACCTGGTCGAAGTAGGCCGCAACCTGGCCGGCAAGCACATCGTTGAGCGCCGGCCCCGACCCACGGTAGGGAACGTGCACCATGCTGGTGCCCGTTGCGCGCTTGAACAGTTCGCCCCACAGGTGGCCTATGGTGCCGTTGCCAGGCGAGGCATAGGACAGCTTGCCCGGGTTGGCCTTGAGATAGGCGACGAACTCATTGAAGTTGCTGACCCCCGGCACCTGGGCGGGGTTGATCACGAGAATCCCCGGTGCCTTGACGATCTCGGTCACGCCGACGAAGTCCTTGATGGGGTCGTAGGGCAGCTTCTTGTACACGGCCGGATTCACGCCGTGGGTCGACAGCGTGGCAACGGCCAGCACCGCGCCGTCCGGCGCGGCACGTGCCGCCTCGGCCATGCCGACCGAGCCGCCGGCACCGGCGCGGTTGTCGACGATGACCGGGCGGCCCAGCAGGCGCGACAGCGGCTCGATCAGGGCGCGGGCCGAGGCGTCGGTCGCTCCGCCCGGAGGAAAGGGCACCACCAGGCGCAGCGGCTTGCCCTGGGCCCAGGACATTCCGGGAAGAAGGGTCGTGGCAGCAAGGGCGGTCAGGAGGTGGCGGCGTTGCAGTGTGGATTGCATGATTTTTATTTCTCGATTCGATGAAGTCGCAGGGACAGCTGCATCAAGCAAAACCTGTGCCGCACGCGCGCCGCGCCGCTCAAGCCCTGCGCGAAACAGCCATAACGGCCGCTTATGGATAGGCACCGGCACCCCCCCTCACGCGCCGGCATGGCGCCGCATACAGTCGCGCCATGACTGCTGCCCTCTCGGTGGATTCCCACGCCCATGTCTTCCTGCGCAATATGCCGCTGGCCGCCCAGCGCCGCTACGCTCCGGACTTCGACGCCACGCTGGCGGAGTATCTGGACCTGCTGGACGCGCATGGCATCCGCCATGGCGTGCTGGTGCAGCCCAGCTTCCTGGGCTATGACAACAGCTACCTGCTGCAGGCCTTGCGCCAGCAGCCGCAGCGCCTGCGCGGCGTGGTGATGCTGGATCCGGCCACCAGCGCGCCCGAGCTGGCGGCGCTGGCCGCCGCCGGGGTCACGGGCGTGCGCCTCAATCTGGTCGGCCAGGCGCTGCCCGATCTCACGCAAGCGCCTTGGCCCGCATTCCTGGCGCGCATCCGGGCCCTGGACTGGCATCTGGAGCTGCACCGCAGGGCCGCGGACCTGGCGCCGCTGATTGCCGCGGCCGCGGCCAGCGGCTGCCGCGTCGTGGTGGACCACTTCGGCCGGCCCGATGCGGTGCTGGGCAGTGGCGATCCCGGCTTTGCCGCGCTGCTGCGCCATGCCGATGCCGGCCGCGTCTGGGTCAAGCTGTCGGCCGCGTACCGCAACGCCACCGGTCAGCGCGCGGGCGACGCCGCGGCCGCGCGTGAATGCGCGCGCCAGCTGCTCGCCGCGTTCGGCCCCGAGCGCCTGGTCTGGGGCAGCGACTGGCCGCACACCCAGCACCAGCATCTGGCCAGCTATGCCAGCAGCCTGGAGGCGCTGGCCGACTGGGTGCCCGATGGCGCGCAGCGCCGCCGCATCCTCGGCGCCACGGCAGCCGAACTGTTTCACCTTCCCTCATAAAACCAATCCGCAGGAGACAACATGCAACGACGTTCCATGGCCTTTGCCCTCGCCGCCCTGGCGCTGGCGCCCGGCGTGCAAGCCCAGTCCGACTTTCCCAGCAAGCCCGTGAAGCTGGTGGTCACCTACCCGCCAGGCGGCACGGTGGATGTCGCGGCCCGCATCCTCGCCAACAAGCTGACCCAGCTCTGGGGCCAGTCCGTGGTCGTGGACAACCGCGCCGGCGGCGGCGGCATCATTGGCGCCCAAGCCGTGCTGTCCGCCCCGGCCGACGGCTACACGCTGATGGTGGACGCGTCCAACCATGCGCAGAACGCCGCGCTCAAGAAGCGCATGCCCTTCGACACGCTCAAGGCCTTCGCGCCGGTATCGCTGCTGGTCAAGGTGCCCAACGTGCTGGTGATCCATCCACGCTTTGCGGCGCAGACGCCCAAGGACGTGGTGGCCTATGCCACGGCCAACCCCGGCAAGCTGGACTATGCCTCCTCGGGCAATGGCTCGGCCCAGCATCTGGCGGCCGAACTGTTTGCGCTCAAGACCGGCGCGCCGATGACGCATGTCGCCTACCGCGGCGGCGGCCCGGCCATGGTCGATGTGATGGCCGGCAATGTGCCGGTGTTCTTCGCCAGCCTGGCCTCGTCGCTGCCGCACATCCAGGCCGGCAAGCTCAAGGCGCTGGCCGTCGCCGGCGCGCGCCGCTCGCCGGTGCTGCCCGAGACGCCGACCTTCACCGAAGCCGGCGTGAGCGACGTCGATGTCTACGAATGGAACGGACTGTTCGCGCCCGCTGGCACGCCTGCCGCGCTGGTGGAGAAGATCAGCAAGGACGTGGCGACCGCGCTCAACGACCGCGAGATCAAGGCCAAGCTGATGGCGCTGGGTGCCGAAGTCATCGCCTCCAGCCCCCGGGAACTCGATCAATTTCGCCGCAGCGAGATCACCCAGTGGACTGCGCTGGGCAAGCGCGCGAACATTTCGCTGGACTAGTGCCTCAAGAGGCCCTCAAACAGTCCCTAAAGCAACTCGGCCAGCTGGCTCGCCAGCGTGGCCTTGCCCGACGCCTGCCACAGCACGCTCAGCTCGAAATGCGGCAGCCACTCGCCATCGCGCAGTGGCGCATAGCGCACGCCGCGGTGCTGCAGCACTTCGGCCGATTGCGGCAGCAGCGATGCCCCCACGCCCGCCGCCACGCAGGACAGCACGGTGAGCGAGCGGTTGCTCTCCTGCACCACGCGCAGCGCCAGCCCGCTGCGCGCAAAGGCATTGGCAATGCCGGCGCGCAGCGCGGGCAGCTGGGCTTGCGGAAACCATACCAGCCCCAGCCGCTCCAGGTCGGCCAGGCACACATGGCCATCGGCATCCACGGGATGGCTGGCCGGCAGCACGGCCACCAGCGGATCGCGCCGCACCAGCTTCTGGCGCACCCGGCCGGGCAAGGCCACCGGCGTGTGCAGCATCGCCAGGTCGATGCGGCCTTCGCCCAGCGCCTGCACCAGATCGGCATTGCCCATCTCCGACAGCACCACCTGGGTCCCCGCGAACTGCGCCTGCAGCAGTTTGAGCGCCTGCGGCAAGGCCTCGTAGACCGCATGCGTCACAAAGCCAATGTGCATGCGCCCGGTCTTGCCGCCCGCAATCGCCCGGATCTTGCTTTCGGCGCTCTCCGCCAGCGCCAGGCTGGCCCGCACCTCGTCGATCACCGCCTGGCCCGCGCTGCTGAGCAGCGTGCCGCGGCGCGAACGCTCGAACAGGCGCACGCCCAGCGTCTCTTCGACGCGCCGCAGCGCCTGGCTCAAGGCCGGTTGCGCGACTTGGAGCTGCGCGGCCGCGGCCGTCATGCTGCCCAGGTCGGCAACGGCAAGCAGGTAACGCATGGAACGGGTGTCGAACACAGGAGGCATGGCGCCAAGAATAACCGCAGCGCTGGCCCCATGGGCTGTGTGCCCGGAGCGCCGCGCTCGCCCGCACGCGTTGATTCGGTTGCCGAACGATGCCGCGGAGTGTCAGCCGGCTTGCCGCGGCATGGCGCTGGCGCGCTGGCGGGCCAGCGCGATGAAGGCGCGCACGTAGTCGACGGCCATGTCCGCCGTGCGTGCCCCCAGAAAGATCTGCTTGGCAATGCCCTGCGCGCCCAGCCGCACCGGCACCACGTCCATCTTCGCCGCGTATTCCTCGACCAGCCAGCGCGGCAGCGCGGCCACGCCGCGGCCGCTGGCCACCATCTGCAGCATGATGTCCGTGGTCTCGATCGCCTTGTGGCGCCGGGGCGTGACCCCGGCGGGCAGCAGGAACTGGTTGTAGATGTCCAGGCGCTCGATGTCCACGGGATAGCTGATGAGCACTTCCGGCGTCAGCTGCTGCGGCGTCACATAGGCCGCCGCCGCCAGCGCATGGCCCTTGGCCACGACCAGCACCTGCTCGTAGTCGAACACGGCCTCGAACGTCAGCCCGGGCTTGAACAGCGGATCGGGCGTGACCAGCAGATCGATCTCGTAGCCAAAAAGCGCGCCTATCCCGCCGAACTGGAACTTCTGCTTGACGTCCACATCCACGTCGGGCCATGCGGCCAGATAGGGTGACACCACCTTGAGCAGCCACTGGTAGCAGGGATGGCATTCCATGCCTATGCGCAGCGCCCCGCGCTCACCCTGGGCAAACTGGCCCAGGCGCTCCTCGGCCAGATCCAGTTGCGGCAGCACGCGCTGGGCCACCGCCAGCAGGTATTGGCCGGCCTGGGTCAGGCGCAGGCTGCGCCCCTCGCGCAGCCACACGTCGCAGCCCAGTTGCTGCTCCAGCTTCTTCATGCTGTGGCTCAGGGCCGACTGGCTCAGGTTCAGCACGCCCGCAGCGGCCGTCAACGACCCCTGCTTTTCAACCTGCTCAACGATGGAAAGGTGGATGCGCTCCAGCATTCAGATGAATCCTATTCATGGATTTATGAAATAAGACCATTTTACTTCATTGACCTTCGTCCCTACTATCGCTTATCCGGCCGAGGAAGTGATCCTGGTCTGCACCAGCAATCGTCTTTTCTCGCCCCCATCAGCACCTTGGCCCGCCATGCACCTCGAACCCAGCTTCAGCCTCAAAAGCATCTCTTTCGATGAGAACTATCAACCATCGGACAGCACGCGCATCACGACGAACTTTGCCAATCTGGCCCGCGGAACGCGCAGACAACAGAATCTGCGCAACACGCTGAGGATGATTGACAATCGTTTCAATGACCTCGCGCATTGGGACAATCCGACGCGAGATCGCTACCGCGTCGAACTCGAGATCATCTCCGTCGAGATGCATATCGACGCCATGGGCGGCAATGGAGGCTTTCCACTGCTGGAGATATTGAAAACCAGCATTCTCGACAAACAAGCGAACAAACGCATCGCCGGCATCGCGGGGAACAACTTCTCCTCCTACCTGCGCGACTACGACTTCAGTGTCCTGCTGCCTCAATACAACGCCCACCGCGCGCAGTTCAGCACGCCCGACGATTTCGGCGATCTGCATGGCAGGCTGTTCCAGCAGTTTGCCCGGTCGAGCACCTACCGGCAGTGCTGCGACAAGCCGCCGGTGATCTGCATCAGCGCCTCGACCAGCAAGACATACAGGCGCAGCGCAAATGAGCACCCGGTACTGGGCGTCGAGTATCAACAAAATGAACTGTCCTCGACCGACCGCTACTTCGCAAAAATGGGCCTGCAGGTGCGATTTTTCATGCCTGCGAATGGCGTTGCACCCTTGGCGTTCTACTTTCAAGGCGACCTGCTGGCCGACTACGCGAATCTGGAGCTGATCGCCACCATCAGCACCATGGAAACCTTCCAGCGGATTTATCGCCCCGAAATCTACAACGCCAATGCGGTGGCCGGGACCCTCTATCAGCCCAGCCTGAAGAACCAGGATTACTCCTTGACGCAGATTGTCTATGACCGGGAAGAGCGCGGCCAGCTGGCAATCAAACAGGGCAAATTTGCGCAGGAGCACTTCATCCAGCCATACAAGAACGTTCTCGACCAATGGTCGGCGCGCTTTGCGCACTGATGCGCCGAACCCTCCCTTCCCATCGAATATCACGCGCATCGCGCTGCCAGCCGTCATATTCCAGAAACCTGTCTTCAAAGGAATTCCCAGATGTTTGAAACCTCCATCGCCGGCAGTCTGCCCAAACCCGCCTGGCTGGCCGAAACCCACAAGCTCTGGCCGCAGTGGCAGGCCGAAGGCGAAGCCCTGCGCCAGGCCAAGGCCGACGCCACCCTGCTGTGGATCAAGGCCCAGGAAGACGCAGGCCTGGACATCGTGTGCGATGGCGAGCAGTCGCGCCAGCATTTCGTGCATGGCTTTCTCGAGCAGGTCGAAGGCATAGACTTCGAGCACAAGGTGAAGATGGGCATACGCGACAACCGCTACGACGCGATGGTGCCGCAGGTGGTGTCGGCGCTGCGCCTCAAGGGCCGCGTGCATGCCGTCGAAGCGCAGCTGGCACGTGCGCACACCAGGAAGAAGCTGAAGTTCACCCTGCCCGGCCCCATGACCATCGTCGACACCGTGGCAGACCGCTTCTACGGCGACAAGGTCAAGCTGGCCTTTGCCTTTGCCGAGTTGCTCAACCAGGAAGCGCTGGCGCTGCAGGCAGATGGCGTGGACATCATCCAGTTCGACGAGCCGGCCTTCAATGTCTACATGCAGGATGCCGCCGTCTGGGGCGTGCAGGCGCTGGAGCGCGCGGCGCAGGGCCTGAGCTGCACCACTGCCGTGCATATCTGCTACGGCTACGGCATCCAGGCCAACACCGACTGGAAAAGCACGCTGGGCGACGAATGGCGCCAGTACGAGACGGTGTTCCCGGCGCTGGCCCGCAGCTGCATCGACCAGGTGAGCCTCGAATGCATCAACTCCCATGTGCCGCCCGACCTGATGCAGTTGCTGGCCGGCAAGGACGTGCTGGTCGGCGTGATTGATGTCGCCAGCGATGTGGTCGAGACCCCCGAGCAGGTGGCCGACACCATTGCCCGGGCGCTGGAGTTCGTGCCCAGGGAACGGCTGTTCCCGTGCACCAATTGCGGCCTGGCGCCCATGGGCCGGGATGTGGCCTGGCGCAAGCTCAAGGCGCTGGCGCAGGGCACGCAGCTCGCCAAGCAGCGCTTGGCCGCGGCCTGACGCCGCCACTCCAGCGCACCGGCTTCCGTGCAAGCGTCCACTCTCTGGCGGTTGAAGCCAGGATAAAGTCCGGTGTGCTTCGCTGCGCGGCAAGCTCATGCACAATAAAGCGCTTTGCCACGCGACGGAACACGATGCATCAAGAACCCGACTTCCTGCAGAATCTTCACAAAGAATTCCGGGACGGCAGGCGCTGGTTGGACCGGGCCATTGTGCTGGCCTATGCGGTCGCAGCGGGCTTGTGTGTGGTGGCCTTCACGCTGATGGCGGATGCGGCTTTCGGGCTTTTCGAAAGCATTTATCAATGGCAAGGCGGATGGCTGGTGCTGTTCTGGATGCCCGCCGTGACCGCTGGGGCCGTGTGGCTCACGCGGCGCTGGGCACCGGGCGCTGCCGGCTCGGGCATCCCGCAGGTGATTGCGGCCCTGGATCCGGCGCTGGACCAGTCCTACCGTGGCCGCTTCGTGTCCTTGTGGCTTTCCTTTTCCAAGATGACGCTGGCCACGGCGGGCTTTGCCGCGGGACTGTCCATCGGCCGGGAAGGACCCTCGGTGCAGATTGCGGCAGGCGTGATGCACCATGCACGGCGCTGGCTGGGCCCCAACTCCAGCATCAGCAGCCATGCATTGCTGGTGGCCGGGGGCGCCGCCGGCATAGCGGCGGCGTTCAATGCCCCGCTGGCGGGCGTCGTTTTTGCCATCGAGGAACTGTCCCGCAAGCTGGAGTCGCGCGCCAGCGGCCTGATCATCGCGGCCATCGTGCTGGCGGGCCTGATTGGCGTGTCGGCCTTTGGCAATCTCAGCTACTTCGGGCGCATCCAGGTGCCGCGCCTGTCGTGGGATGCCTTGCTGCCCGGCCTGTGCGTGACGCTGGTCTGTGGCGTGCTCGGCGGTCTTTTCGCCAAGCTGCTGGCCATGTCGCTCACCGCCGCGCCCGAGCGGCTCAACCGCTGGCGCGCACGCAATCCGATCCGCTTTGCCGCCGCTGGCGCGCTGGCGGTGGCCGTGATCGGCATGGCGACCGGAGGCGCGACCTTTGGCGCGGGATCGGAGGCGGTGAAGCACATGCTGGTCGGGCAGGCCGATGTTCCCGAGCTGTACGTCACGCTGAAGTTCATTGCCACCTGGCTGTCGGCCTGGGTCGGCATTCCCGGGGGCATCTTCGCGCCCTCGCTGTCGATTGGCGCCGGCGTCGGCCACAATGTGGCCGAACTGATGGGCACGGACATCGCGCCCGCGCTGATCGCCATGGGCATGGCGGCCTTTCTGGCCGCCGTCACGCAGGCGCCGCTGACCGCCTTCATCATCGTGATGGAGATGGTCGACGGGCATGCGATGGTGCTGAGCCTGATGTCCTCGGCGATGTTGGCCAGCCTGGTGTCGCGCATGATCGCCAGGCCGCTGTACGAGACGCTGGCGCTCTACATGCTCTCCACCGTGCCTGCGGCCCCGGCCAAAGGCGTGGCTTAAGCGTGGCTTAGGCCGGGCTTGGCTGCGGCGCGCCAGCGCGACCGGGCCAGTCCAGGGGCAATGCCTATCGGCGGCCTATCGACGACCTTTCGCGCCCACGGCCAGCGCCACGACGGCAATGCCGCCGGCAATGATCAGCGCGTCTTCGATCAGGCCGCTGCGCGTCTGGCCGATATGCTTCATGGCGCTCTTTCTGGCGTCCAGCGTCACATAGGCCAGCGGCACCGCGGTGGCGATGGCGGCCACCGCGCCGGCGCGCTCGCGGCCGTGGGGCGCCAGGGCCGCGCCGGCGATGCCGGCGCTGGCCACGCGCGCCAGCAGGCCCAGGAACACGGTTCTGTCGGGCGCGGTCTTCATCTTGTCGCCCGCGAGTTCACCGGCGCCCATGAACAGCGCGCCGAACTTGAACAAAGGGCGATCGAGCAGGGCCAGCTTTCCCGGCGTGGAATGCCCCAGAAGCCGGGCCGCCGACAAGGTGGCCATCGGTGTCATGGAGCGCGCGCTGGCCACTGCGCCAATCAGGGCAGAGTAAAGAAGTCCGACATTTTTCATGATTTTTCCCGTTGCGAAACCAAGCGCCATCCTTGACCACCGCGCGCGGTCTGTCCATGCGATAACGCCCGACCGCGCGTAGGACCAGATCAGGAGCAGCTGCGGCTGCGGCCGCGCCCCCGGATTTCACGCCCTTGACGGCGCAGCGGCCCAGTGCCGCTTTGAGGGCGGCGTGCCCCCTGCTTCCTGCTCACACCACGCGCAGCACCTCAAACCGCTGCCGCGTGCAAGCGATCTGCAGCGACACCTCATCGCCCGCGCATTTGCCCAGCATGGCCCGGGCCAAAGGCGCATCGCTGCTGATGACCTGAACCCGCTGGGCGCCACTGGCCAATGGCATGCTGCCGCCCGCCGGGCCGAGAAAAAACTGTTGCTGCCGGTCGTCGGCATCGACCAGGCAGACCAGGGCGCCGAGCTGTATGCCTTTGCTTGCGTCGTAGGCCAGCGCACGGAACTGGCGCCAGTGGCCCAGGGCCTCGCGGATGGCCTGGGCGCGCCGCGCCTGGCCACTGGCCAGGTAGGCGGCTTCGAGGCCCAGGGTGTCGTACTTGTTTTCGGCAATGTTTTCCGCGTGGGTCGCCGTTTCATGGGCGGTGCGCACCGCCTGTTCGGTTTGCCGCAGGTCGGCAGCGAGGCGTTCGAGCACCTGCTGCTGCAGCCAGAATTTATCCATGATGAAAGCCAGACATCTCCAACCACAGACGGGGTGCGCTCATTGAGACGCGGTGCGCGCCACCAGGCAAGCCGCGACAATCGTGTCGTGACCTGACGCCAGCGCTCAGCACCTGCGCCAGACGCTGGCCAGCCAGGGCTGTTGGTCGATCGGCAGGCCGCTGGGGCGGTAGAAATGCTCCAGCGCCTCGAACCCGGCATCCGTCATCCAGCCGTGCCAGGCAGGCCAGTCGTGGAATACGCCGTAGCGCTCCCCGTTCCAGCCCTCCTGGCCCTGGCCGCGCGGGTTGGAGCTGAACAGCACGCCGCCGGGCCGCAGGCAGGCATGGAGCTGGCGCAGCACCTGGGGCAGCACCTGGCTGGGCACATGGAACAGCACGGCATTGGCAAACACACCGTCGAAGCGCTGGGCGGGCAGATCGAGCTGCAGAAAGCTCTGCTCCAGCACCTCGCAGCCGCTGTGCGCGCGCGCCATGGCCGCCGAACTGGGCGCACCCTCCAGGCCCACGGCGCGGTGGCCCATCTGCTGGAAGGTGCGCAGATCGCGCCCCGGGCCGCAGCCGAAATCCAGCAGGTCGAAAGGCGCCGGCACGGCAATATGCCCCAGCAGCGCCGCGATGTTCTGGCTGACATCGTGGTCGCGCGTGCCTTCCCAGAAGCTTTGGGCGTGCTGCTCGTAATGCGCCAAGGTGCGCGCGGCAATGTGTTGCAGGTCGTCGGAACTCGGTGTCATGCCGAATCATGGCATAGGCTGCCGGGCGCTGCGGCGTACACCCTGCAAGGCCGGGTTCCGCCCGTGGCTGGCAAAAAAAGGTTGCGCAAACGAAACGACCCCATGGTGATGGGGTCGTTGTGCGGGCCGCGAAGTCGCGCCGTTACGGCGTGGTCTTCTTTTCGCCGTGCTTCTGAGGCCCGGTCGGTGAGTCGCTGCGCTTGTCCGCTGCCTTCTTCACCGTTTCATCGCCCGCGCTGGATTTCGAGTGGCTGGTCTTCGTCGAGTGGGCTTTGCCACCCTTGGAGTCTTTGGTCGATTGAGGCATGTGGGATCCCTGGTGTGCTGAGGATTCAGCATCTCTAATTTCGGGCACCGGCGCCGCCGGCGCTGTAGGACCGAGCGACGTCAGCCGGCAAGCCCATGCGCGGACCCCGGCGCCCTGCGGTGAAGCGCGCCAAACCTGGCTTGAAACTGCGCGTTGTCCGACGCCTGGGCGCGGTCTGGAGGTTCACGATCGCAGCTTTCCACCCAGGAGCCCACCATGGCCGTCAAAACCGTTGCGGATCTTTTTGTACACGAACTTTCGGACACGTACAGCGCGGAAAAGCAGATGACGCGCTCACTGCCGAAGATGGCCCGCGCCGCTGCCGATGCGCAGCTGTCGCAGGCGTTTCTTGACCATCTCGAGGAGACGCGTGGCCAGGTGGAGCGCATTGACGAGATCGTGGAGCTGCTCAACCTGAAACTCAAGCGCATCAAGTGCGCGGCGATGGAAGGCCTGGTCGAAGAAGGCAAGGACCTGATCGAAGAGATCGCCAAAGGCCCGGTGCTGGACGTCGCCCTGATCGGCGCCGCCCAGAAGGTCGAGCACTACGAGATTGCCAGCTACACCACGTTGATCACGCTGGCCGGCAAGCTGGGCTACGAGGTGGTGCTGCCCCTGCTGCAGGCATCCCTGGCCGAGGAAAAGGCCACGGACGAGAAGCTGGGCAAGCTGGGCCAGGCCGCGGCCATCGAAGACGCCGCCGCCGTCGGCAAGAAGTAAGTCAGGCCCGAGGCCGCGAACCCGGCAAGGGCTGGCGGTGCAGGCGTTGGCGTCATTCCCCGCGTCGACGTTCAGGGGCTTGCCTCGAGCACGTATCCCAGGCCGCGCAGCGTGGATATGCGGGCGCCTGAGCCCGTCAGGCGCTTGCGCAGCCTGTGCACCAGGACTTCGATGGCCTCCGGATGGACGTCGCTGTCGTCTGCAAACACCTGCAGCAACAGGTCGCGCTTGGTCAATGGCGCGCCACCGCTTTGCATCAAGGTCCTGAGTACGGCATGCTCGCGGGCGGAAAGTGACAAGCGCTCGTACCTCACCTCGAAGCGTTTCGTCAGCGCATCGAAGGACAGATCGCCGCACACCAGGCGTGTGATCTCATGGCCCTTGGCGCGGCGCACCAGCGCCTGCAGCCGGGCCTCCAGTTCCTCGACCTCGAATGGCTTGGCCAGAAAATCATCCGCTCCGGCCCTGAGCGTAGACACGCGTTGCGCCAAGCTGTCGCGCGCAGTCAGTATGAGGATGGGCACCGGGTCTTCGTCATGCCGCAGGCCCTGAAGAACGTCTTCTCCGGCCAGCCCGGGAAGGCCCAGATCAAGGATGAGCGCGTCGTAGCGCGTGCTGCGCAGCGCCCGCCGCACCAATCGCCCATCGGCCACCCAGTCCACCTCGCTGCCGCCTTGCTCCAGCGTGCGCACAAGCCAGTCTGCCAGAGCGGATTCGTCTTCGGCAAGCAACAATTTCATAGGTCTTTCGTTCAACTCCCAACGAGTCTGCAGCGCCCATTGTGTGGAACCCCACCGCCGTGGGTCAGCCTAGAGAAAACCCTTGCGTCGCGGCCCAGGTTTGGAAAGCGCATTGAAAGCTCCCACACCCTATCGTCAAGCCATAACGACTGGCGAACTTCTTGCCAGAAAACCAAGGAGACGGAACTTGAAAGCTCGATACAGCCTGGCAGCCATTGCGGCCGCAGCGGTGGTCGCGGTAGGCATCGTGGCGTGCGGTGGCGGCAGTGACTCCACGCCAACGCCGCAGGCCCCGCCCGCACCCGCACCGACACCCACGCCCACCCCGACGCCGATTGAAGACACGGCGCCCAAGAATGTCCGCATGACATGGTTCGGCATCACCAACTGGCATTACCAGGTGGGCGATCTGGGCATCCTGCTGGATGGCGCGGTCGGCTATCCGGCACGCGATCCCAATCCCGCCATGGTCACGCGCGTGCACGACGCACTCAAGCTCAAGGGCAAGGTCGATGTGGTTTTGCTGGGCCATCTGCATGGCGACCATTCGGTGGACACGCCCGAATGGGCCAAGCAGACCGGCGCCCAGTACTACGGCTCCAAGTCGGCCTGTGCCGAAGCGGTGGCCTACGGTATCGCGGCCGACAAGTGCACATCCCTTTATGGCGGCGAAAAAGTCCAGCTCGATGAACATGTGACGATGCGCGTCGTCCGCTGGGTCCACAGCATCAGCTGTGGCCAGCTGCAAAACGGCGGCGGCATCGAGACCTTTGGCTATCTTTTCACCGCCAAGACGCAGGACAAGACGCTCACCTGGTACGTGACCGACTCCGGCGCGGGCGGCAAGGACCTCACCACCGACCAGGTGGACAGCGACGGCATCAACCGCGGTGCGCCGCTGAGCAATCTGGCGAAAGCCGTGCGCGACACCGGCATCGACGGATTCGATGTCTGGCAGGGAGGTCCGGAGTCGCGGGTCGTGAACCAGGCCCGAACCGTGGTGCCCGCGTTCAACGTCAAGTACTTCATGCCCCACCACTACGGCGCGCGCGGCGGCTTCGACATCACCAAGGGCCTGCACTATCCCTATGTCGAGGACGAGATGCCCGAGCTCAAGAAGTTCCTGGCGAGCAACAACGTGCCGCAGCTGTACTCGACCAACTACTTCGATGCCTACATCTACGACGGCGCCGGCATTCGACCGGACGCCAATTCGGAGGTCAAGGCCGCCATGGGCCTGCCTGCTTCCGGCATAGGACCCGGCCCGCAAGGAACCAATCCCCGTGCCGGAGACATGGAATGCGCGGGTGACTGAGCTGCCGCGGCGGCCCGGCGTGATCGCCGTGACGCCGTCTTCCTGACCCTGCGGCGTGCCCACGGCACGCCGCTTTTTCAAATGCAAAGCGATGGCATCCTCTTTCACCAAAGCCCTTATCTCGACCTGGGCGCTGACGGCATTGGCGTCCTGCCTGCCTTCCCTGGCCCAGGCCAGCCCGCCGGCCAGGCATGCCAAGGTGCAGTGGGACACGCTGGCCAAAGCCAGTTCCAGCACCAGGAACGGCGCCACGACGGTCGCCTATCCAGCGCCGCTGGTGCAGCTCGACGGCAAGTGGATCACCATTACCGGCTTCATGGTTCCCTTGGAAGCCAAGTTCCTGCAAAGCAGGTATCTGCTCACCTGGAAGCTGCAGGATTGCGAGGCCTGCATCGAAGGCGGCCCCGCCGCCTATGTCGAAGTGCGTGGCACGCCCGTGCATTTCAGGCCCGAGCCCTTGACCCTGTCAGGTCGCCTCACCCTGTTACAGAACGACCCGGCAGGCATGTACTACCGTTTGACGCAGGCCAGGCCGGCGCAGTGACACCAGGCCGGTGGGCGGGGCGCTTGCCCACGGCAAAGGCATGCGCAAGGCATGGTGCGGCGCCAAGGCCCCGTCTTGCCGCGCGCCTGCCAAGCTTCAGGCGATGGTCATCAAGCTTGCATTGCCCCCGGCCGCCGCGGTGTTCACGCTCAGCGCGCGCTCCATGAACAGGCGCTCCAGCGGCAGCGCGTCGCCACCGCCAGTGGTGCGGGTGATGCCAACGATGGGACCGGGGCGGGCCGCGATGCGCTGCTGGAGCTGCAGCAGCGCGGCGTCATCGCCCTGGTGCAGCACGGCGTCGAAGTGCACGCCGGGCGCCGTCCAGTCCGGCACCACGCTGATCGCCTGGCGCACCGCCGGGGGCAGCAGCGCCGCCAGGCCCTGGCCATCGTCAGGCCAGACGGCGCGGCTGCCGGCGGCAAGCACCGCCGCCAGCTGGACCAAGCGCGCATCGTCGCTGCCGGCCATGCACAGCACGGCGTCGCGCGGCACCAGCGTGTAGACGTTGCGCTCGCCCGTGGGGCCGCTGAGCTCGCGCGCCGGCTGGCGCGGTGCCAGCAGCTGCAAACGCGTGCAGGCCGCGGCCAGCGCGGGCTTGCCGGCCTGCGTGGACCAGCGGCGCAGCGCCGCCAGCGCTGCAGCGCCAGGAGCCGGCGCTGCGGCCGCCGCCAGGTCTGCGGCTGCAGCCGGCATCGCCCGCTGCAGCACGTCGTCGGGCCGCTGCGACAGCAGGCGGTAGAGATACAGCGGGCCGCCCGCCTTGGGGCCGGTGCCCGACAGGCCTTCGCCGCCAAACGGCTGCACGCCGACCACGGCGCCCACCATGTTGCGGTTCACATAGACATTGCCGGCCTGCGCGGCGCCCACCACCTGGGCAATGGTTTCGTCGATGCGGGTGTGCAGACCCAGCGTCAGGCCGTAGCCGGTGGCGTTGATCTGCGCGAGCAGCGCGGGCAACTCGCTGCGGCGGTAGCGCACGACATGCAGCACCGGGCCGAAGATCTCGCGCTCCAGCTCGGCAATCGACTGCAGCTCTATCAGTGTCGGCAGCACGAACGTGCCCCGGGCCAGCACCGCTTCATCGGCCTGCCACGCCGTGCGCACCACCGTGCGGCCGCGCGCCTGCATCGCGGCCACATGGGCTTCAATGCCATCGCGCGCCTGGGCGTCGATGACCGGGCCGATGTCCACCGCCAGCTGCGCGGGGTCGCCGATGCGGGCCTGCGCCATCGCGCCGCGCAGCATGTCCAGCGTGCGCTCGGCACAGTCCTCCTGCAGGCACAGCACGCGCAGTGCCGAGCAGCGCTGGCCGGCGCTGTCGAAGGCCGAGGCGACGACATCGGCCACCACCTGTTCGGCCAGCGCCGAGGAGTCGACGATCATCGCGTTCTGGCCGCCGGTCTCGGCCACCAGCGGGATGGGCTGGCCGCCCGGCCCCAGGCGCCGGGCCAGCGTGCGCTGCAGGATGCGCGCGACCTCGGTGGAGCCGGTGAACAGCACGCCCTGCACGCGCGCATCGCCCACCAGGGTCGCGCCCACGGTCTCCCCGGCGCCGGGCAGCAGCTGCACGGCGGCCGGCGCAATGCCCGCCTGCCACAGGCAGCGCACCGCATGTGCGGCCACCAGCGGCGTCTGCTCGGCGGGCTTGGCCAGCACCGGGTTGCCGGCGGCCAGGGCCGCGCCGACCTGGCCGACGAAGATCGCCAGCGGGAAGTTCCAGGGGCTGATGCAGACCACCGGGCCCAGCGGACGGTGGCTGGCGACGGCGAAATCGGCGCGTGCCTGGGCGGCATAGAAGCGCAGGAAGTCGACGGCCTCGCGCACTTCGGCAATGGCATTGGCCGCCGTCTTGCCGGCTTCGCGCGCCAGCAGCGCAATCAGCGGCGCCAGGTCCGCTTCAAGCAGATCGGCCGCGCGCTCGAGCGCATCGGCGCGCTGCGCGGGCGCCGTCGCCGCCCAGCCCTGGGCCGCCTGCGCGGCGGCACTCAGCGCATGCTCCACCTGCTGGGCCGAGGCCTGCTGCACCTCGCCCACCAGATCGCGCAGGTCGGCGGGATTGCGGATCTCGATGGTGCTGCCCGCAAACCCGTCGGGCAGCGCCGCCGCCATTGCGCCGGGCGCCAGCATCGGCGCCGCCGACCAGTCGGCGGGCCATTGCATGGCGTCGCCAATCGCCTGCAGCGTGCGCTCGTTGGACAGATCCAGGCCGCGCGAGTTGGCGCGGGCCTGGCCGTAAAGCGCCACCGGCAGCGGGATGGACGCATGGGGCGTGCCGTAGCGGCCATCGTGCGTCACGGCCTGCTCCACGGTGCGCAGCGGGTCTTCGACCAGCGTCTCCAGCGCGATCGTGGCATCGGCAATGCGGTTCACGAACGAGGTGTTCGCGCCGTTCTCCAGCAAGCGGCGCACCAGATAGGCCAGCAGCGTCTCGTGCGTGCCCACGGGCGCATAGATGCGGCAGGGCCGGCCCAATTCGGCCACGACCTGTTCGTACAGCGGCTCGCCCATGCCGTGCAGGCACTGGAATTCGTACTGGCCCGGCGCATAGCGCGCCGGATCGGCCATCTGGTGGATGGCGGCCACGGTGTGGGCGTTGTGCGTGGCGAACTGCGGAAACACCGCGTCGGGCGCGGCCAGCAGCTTGCGCGCGCAGGCCAGGTAGGCGAGATCGGTGTGCGGCTTGCGCGTGTAGACCGGGTAGCCGTCCTGGCCATCGACCTGGGCCCGCTTGATCTCGCTGTCCCAGTAGGCGCCCTTGACCAGGCGTACCATCAGCCGGTGGCCGCTGCGCCGCGCCAGGTCGACGAGAAAGTCGATGACGGCCGGGCAGCGCTTCTGGTAGGCCTGGATCACAAAGCCTATGCCGTTCCAGCCCGCAAGCTCGGGCGCGAAGCACAGGCGCTCGAGCAGGTCCAGCGACAGCTCGAGGCGGTCGGCTTCCTCGGCATCGATGTTCAGGCCAATGTCATGGCCCCTGGCCTGCACGGCGAGTGCCAGCAGCCGGGGATATAGCTCGTCCATCACGCGGGTGTATTGCGCGCGGCTGTAGCGCGGGTGCAGCGCCGACAGCTTGATCGAGATCCCCGGCCCGGCTTCGATGCCCGCACCCGCGGCGGCGTGGCCGATGGCGGCAATCGCCTGCTGGTAGCTGGCCAGGTAGCGCTGCGCGTCGCCCTCGGTCAGCGCCGCTTCGCCCAGCATGTCGTAGGAGTAGCGAAAGCCCTTGGCTTCGAGCGCATGGGCGTGCTCCAGCGCATCGGCAATGGTCTCGCCGGCGACGAACTGCTCGCCCATGACGCGCATCGCCAGGTCCACGGCCTTGCGGATCAGCGGCTCGCCGCCCTTGCCGATCAGCCGTCCCAGGCTGCTCGACAACCCGGTCTCGCTGTGGGTGGCGACCAGCCGGCCCGTGAGCAGCAGGCCCCAGGTTGCGGCGTTGACGAACAGCGAGGGGCTGCGGCCCAGATGCCGGCGCCAGTCGCCGTCGGCGATCTTGTCGCGTATCAGCGCATCGCGCGTCGCGGCATCGGGAATGCGCAGCAGCGCTTCGGCCAGGCACATCAGCGCCACGCCTTCGCTCGACGACAGCGAGTACTCCTGCAGCAGGCCTTGCACGATGCCCGCGCGGCCGCTAGCGCTCTTGCGCTCGCGCAGCGCGCGCGCCAGTCGCAGGGCCAGCGCATCGGCCGCCGCGGCATCGGCCTGACTGGAGCGCGCCAGTGGCAGCAGGGCCGTCACGGCCTCGGACTCAGGCCGCCGCGTGGCGGCGGTGATGGCTTCGCGCAGCGGCCCGCGGTGTTGCGTGGGACCGTCCACGAAAACGGAACGGGGGGCCGGGACAGCAGAGATGGACATGGAAAGCAAGCAGGGTTGGTGGATGCGCCAATGGTGCCTGCCCATTGATAGAATATTTATTCAAAATATCTATTTCCCACCGGATAAAAAACTAGTTCTATGGACGATCAGCCACAACAAGAACGGTTGGACCGCATGGACTTGCGCATCCTGGCGCTGCTGCAGTCCGACGGCCGGCTTTCGAACCTGAAACTCGCCGAAGCCATCGGCCTGTCACCCACGGCCACGCTGGCGCGCGTGCAGCGGCTCACGCGCGAAGGCTTCATCCTGGGCTACGAGGCCCGACTCAATCCACTCAAGCTCGACGCCGGCATGCTGGTGTTTGTCGAAGTGCTGCTCGACCGCACGACGCCCAATGTCTTCGAGGCGTTCAAGGTGGCGGTGCAGCTGCAGCCCGACATCATGGAATGCCACATGGTGGCCGGCGGCTTCGATTACCTGCTCAAGACGCGCAGCGCCGACATGAATGCGTACCGGGTGTTTGCCGGCAACGTGCTGTGGCAGCTGCCGGGAGTGCGCGAGACCCGCACCTATGCGGTGATGGAGGAGGTGAAGAACTCTTCGCACCTGCATCTGCGCGGGCTGGGCTAGGTGGACCTCGCGCGGGCGCCGCCCGTGCGCGCCGAGCGGCACCAGGAAAAGCCGCCATCCCTGCGCCAAAGGGTCTTATCCTTGGGCGCATCGCAGACCTGTCTGTTTTTACGTGAGGGATGATCATGGGCCTTGAAACTGTCAAAGGCGGTACCGCCTTGGTGACCGGCGCGAGTTCCGGCTATGGCGAAGCACTGACCCGCGCCCTGGTGGCCGATGGCTGGAATGTCATTGCCGCGGCGCGGCGCCTCGATCGATTGGAGCAGCTGCGGGCGGAGCTGGGCGCTGCGGTCTATCCGCTGGCCATCGACGTCGCCGACCCGGCCGCGGTCGATGGCCTGCTGTCGCGCCTGCCCCCGGCACTCGCGCACATCGACTTGTTGGTGAACAACGCCGGCGTGGCCCTGGGACGCGAGCCCGCGCAACAGGCGCATGCCGCGGACTGGGCGCAGATGATTGCGGTGAACGTGGCCGGCCTGGCGCATGTCACCCAGGCCCTGCTCCCCGGCATGGTGGCGCGCGGGCGCGGCCACATCGTCAACATCGGCTCGATCGCCGGCCAGTTCTCCTACCCCGGGGCCAATGTGTACGGCGCCACCAAGGCCTTTGTGCGCCAGTTCACCATGAATCTCAAGGCCGACCTGCTGGGCACGCCGGTGCGGGTGTCGGTGGTGGAGCCGGGAATGACCGAAGGCACGGAGTTCTCCAATGTCCGCTTCAAGGGCGACGAGGCGCGCGTGGCGGCTGTCTACGAGGGCACGCAGGCACTGCAGGCCGAAGATGTCGCCCAGGCCGTGCTCTGGATGGTGTCCCGCCCGGCGCATGTCAATGTCACCGCCATCCAGCTGATGCCCGTGTGCCAGGCACCGGCGCAGGTGGCCATCCATCGCCAGATGAAGGTCTGATGGCGCCAGGCGCCGAGCGCCGGGCAGCGAACGGCTGCGCACGCGGCAATTGCCGCGGCGCACAAATATCGGACGGGAAAAAGCAGGGCAGCTGGCCCGCATTTTTTAGCGGCTAAAAAATGCCATGCCTTGTCGGCGCGGTGCATGCGGCCTGCGCGCCGGGCAAGCCGCTCCCCGTGGGGGTGCATTCTGTATACAAAATGGTGCAGATATTGCGCGCAAAGCTGGCACGGCGTTTGCGTACAGCCTGGGCATGCAAGCCCACATCCCTGCACCCGCCCTTTCCCAGTCCACATCGGCCGCGGCCGGCATTGAAGTCGTTGCGTTGACCAAGCGCTATGCCAGCGGCAAGCCCGCCGTGGATGCGATCAACCTGCGCATTGCCAGCGGCAGCTACTGCTGCCTGCTGGGGCCGTCGGGCTGCGGCAAGAGCACCACCTTGCGCATGATTGCGGGCCACGAGTCGGTGACCGGGGGCGACATCCTGCTGGAGAACCGCAACATCACCGACCTGCCCGCGGCCGCGCGCGGCACGGCGATGATGTTCCAGAGCTTTGCGCTGTTTCCGCACCTGTCGGCGCTGGACAACGTGGCGTTCAGCCTGAAGATGAAGGGCGTGGCCAAGGCCGAACGCCAGGCCAGGGCGCGCGATCTGCTCGAGCGCGTGGCGCTGGGCCATCTGGCCGAGCGCAAGCCGGCCGAACTCTCGGGCGGGCAGCAGCAGCGCGTGGCGCTGGCGCGCGCGCTGATCACGCAGCCGCGCGTGCTGCTGCTGGACGAACCGCTGTCCGCGCTCGACCCCTTCCTGCGCATACAGATGCGCGCCGAGCTGCGCCGCTGGCAAAAGGAGCTGGGCCTGACCTTCATCCACGTCACCCACAGCCAGGAAGAAGCCATGGCCCTGGCCGACACCATGGTGGTGATGAACCATGGCGTGATCGAGCAGGTGGGCAGCCCGCACGAGGTCTACAACCGCCCGGCCAATGAATTCGTCGCGCGCTTCATGGGCGGGCATAACGTGATCGACACCCCCGCCGGCCGGGTCGGCGTGCGCACCGACCATCTGCAGATCGCGCTGGCCGACGCCCCGCTTCCCCTGGGCGTCCAGCGCATGCAGGCCGTGGTGACCGACGTCGAGTACCAGGGTACCTATGTGCTGCTGGGCCTGCAAAAGCTCGGCGTGGCCCTGTCGGCCAATGCCACGGCGGCCTATTCGGTGATGGTGTCCGAGGCCCGGTTTGCCGCCCAGCCCTGGCAGGTGGGCCAGCCGGTGCAGCTGCACTGGACGCCCGACCAGGCGCACCCGCTGTGCGCGCCCACCCTGGCCATGGCCGCCTGAACCCCATACGCCCCCGTTTTTCCATCCGCAACCCAAGGAGTTTTCCCATGTCCGATGCGTCCCGTGCCGATTCCCCTGCCGCCCTTTTTGCTGCCGCTGGCGTGCAGCGCCGCTCGCTGCTCAAGGGCACGGCAGGCATTCTGGCGGCCGGCGTGTTCCCGGCGATCCACGCGCAGGAAAAGATCGTTCTGCGCTACCTGGGCACGGCGGTGAACCAGGACAAGGTGATTGCCGAGAAGTTCAAGGCCGACACCGGCATCACGATCCAGTATGTGGCCGTGACCACCGACGACGTGAGCAAGCGCGCCGTCACCGCGCCCAACAGCTTCGACCTGATCGACACCGAGTACTTCTCGCTCAAGAAGATCGTGCCCACGGGCAACCTCAAGGGCATCGATACCAAGCGCATCAAGAATGCCGACAAGATCACGCCGCTGTTCACCACCGGCATGGTCGGCGGCAAGGCCGTGGGCGACCAGGGCACGGCGCCCAAGAAGGTGATCTACCTTGAAGGCGAAAAGTCCAGGAAGTTCGCCAGCGCGCCCACGCAGTTCATGAGCCTGATCCCCACCGTGTACAACGCCGACACGCTGGGCATCCGCCCCGATCTGATCAAGCGCCCCATCAGCTCCTGGGCCGAGCTGCTCAACCCCGAGTTCAAGGGCAAGGCCGCGCTCCTGAACATTCCTTCGATCGGCATCATGGATGCGGCCATGGTCGTCGAGGCGATGGGCATCTACAACTACCCCGACAAGGGCAACATGACCAAGAAGGAAATCGATCTGACGATCAAGACCCTGATCGAAGCCAAGCGCCAGGGCCAGTTCCGCGCGCTGTGGAAAGACTTCAACGAGTCGGTCAACCTGATGTCGTCGGGCGAAGTGGTGATCCAGTCGATGTGGAGCCCGGCCGTCACGGCCGTGCGCACCAAGGGCATCGCCTGCAACTTCCAGCCATTGAAGGAAGGCACGCGCGCCTGGGCCGCGGGCTTTGGCCTGCCCACGACGCTCAGCGGCCGCAAGCTCGATGGCGCCTACGAGTTCATCAACTGGTTCCTCGACGGCTGGGCCGGCGCCTACCTCAACCGCCAGGGCTACTACAGCGCCGTGCTCGAGACCGCCAAGTCCAAGATGGAAGCCTACGAGTGGGCCTACTGGATGGAAGGCAAGCCCGCCGCGCGCGACATCAAGGGCCCCAACGGCGATGTGCTGGCCAAGGCCGGCGAAGTGCGCGACGGCGGCAGCTACGAGGCGCGCATGGGCTCCATCGCCTGCTGGAACGCGCTGATGGACGAGAACAACTACATGGTGCAGAAGTGGAATGAATTCGTAGCCGCGTAAAGGCGGCTCCCCCGCGCCGGGCTGGCCCTGCGCGGGCCGCCCGTTTCCACGCCAGCGCGCATTGCCCCGGAACGCTGATTTGCCCACACCATGAGCTCCACCCACACCCCTTCCCTGCCCGCCAGCGCCTCGCCGGGGCGCAGCATCGCCGCCTGGTGGCAGGCCGCGCCGTTCACGCTGGTGTTCGCGCTGTTCTTCCTGATCCCGCTGGCGCTGATCGTGATGGTCAGCTTCTGGGACTTCAACGAGTACGAGCTGCTGCCCGGCTTCACGTTCAAGAACTACGTGTCCATCTTCTCGGGCTGCGGTGATGCGTCGGAAGGCCTGTGCGTCACGCTCAAGACCTATTACTCCACGCTCAAGTTCAGTTTTCTGGTCTGGCTGATCACGCTGGTGATCGGCTTCACCGTGGCCTATTTCCTGGCCTTCCATGTGCGCTCCCCGGGCATGCAGACGCTGCTGTTCGTGCTGTGCACCATCCCGTTCTGGACGTCCAACGTGATCCGCATGATCGCCTGGGTGCCGCTGCTGGGGCGCAATGGCCTGGTCAACCAGAGCCTGATGGGCGCCGGGCTCATCGACCAGCCCGTCGAGTGGCTGCTGTTCTCCGACTTCTCGGTGGTGCTGGCCTTCGTGCACCTCTACACCATGTTCATGATCGTGCCCATCTTCAACAGCATGATGCGCATCGATCGCAGCCTCATCGAGGCGGCCAGCGACAGCGGCGCCAGCGCCTGGCAGACGCTGTGCAACGTGATCATTCCGCTGTCGCGCACCGGCATCATCATCGGCTCTATCTTCGTGATCACCATCGTCATGGGCGACTTCGTCACCATCGGCGTGATGGGCGGTCAGCAGATCGCCTCCATCGGCAAGATCATCCAGGTGCAGACGTCGTATCTGCAGTTCCCGCTGGCCGCGGCGAATGCCGTGATCCTGCTGACCGTGGTCCTGATGATCATCTGGGGCCTCACGCGCCTCGTCGACATCCGCAAGGAGCTGTGAGATGGAAATCCGCGCAACCCGCCCCGCCAGTTTCTGGGCGCTGGCCACCGTGTTCAGCCTGTTCGTGCTGTTCATGTACGGCCCCATGCTGGTCATCTTCCTGCTGAGTTTCCAGGGCCCCGAAGGCGGACTGACCTTTCCCATGCGCGGCGTGTCGCTGCACTGGTTCCACAAGCTGGCCCAGGGCCTGGGCGTGGTCGACATCGGCGCGGCGCTGTGGCGCTCGCTGGGCCTGGGCGCGGCGGTGATGCTGTGCACCGTGGCGCTGTCGGTGCTCGCCGGCCTGGCGTTTCGCAAGCGGCTGGCGGGCGGCAATGCGCTGTTCTTCATCGTCGTCGCCAGCCTCATCATGCCGTCGATCATCGTGTCGCTGGGCATAGGGCTGGAGTTCCGCCTCATAGACAACGCCATCAAGGCCGCGCTCGCAGGGCTGGGCATGGAAAGCACACTGGAAGGCTACGGCACCTCGCTGGGCCTGTTCACCTCGGCGCTGGGCGCCCACCTGACCTGGACCCTGCCCTTCGGCCTGCTGATCATGTTCGCGGTGTTCAACCGCTTCAACCCGGCCTACGAAGAGGCCGCGCGCGATCTGGGCGCCACGCCCTGGCAGGGCTTTGCGCATGTGGTGCTGCCGCTGATCGCGCCTTCGGTCGTGGGCATAGGCATGTTCGGCTTCACGCTGAGCTGGGACGAGATCGCCCGCACCTCGCAGGCCATTGGCGATGTCAACACCCTGCCGCTGGAGCTGCAGGGCCTGACCAGCACCGTGACCACCCCGTCCATCTATGCGCTGGGCACCTTGACCACGGTGGTGTCGTTCGCCGTCATGGGCATCACGCTGGCGCTGGTATGGGCTTTGGGCCGGCGCCGCAAAGGCCGCCCGGGTTAAAAACGCCTCCCTTATGACAGCCATCATTCCCAAACCCCGGCGCACCCGCGCCGCGCCGACCGCGCCCGACACAAGCGGCCAGCTCAGCGACAACGACATGTACGACCGCATGGTGTCGGCCATCCTCGATCACCGCCTGCCCCCGGGCACCAAACTGGTGGAAGACAAGCTGGCAACGGCGTTCGGCGTGTCGCGCACGCGCGTGCGGCCGGTGCTGGTGCGGCTGGCCAACGAGCAGGTGGTCACGCTCACGCCCAACCGCGGCGCCTCCATTGCCCAGCCCACGCCGCAGGAGGCGCTGGAAGTGTTCGAAGCGCGAAGGCTGCTGGAGCCGCGCCTGGTGCAGCTGTTCATCGCCAATGCCACGGACGCCGACATCGCGGCGCTGCGCGGCTGCATCGAGGACGAAGAGGCGGCGCGCGCCAGCGGCGACATGCGCCGCGCGATCCGCCTTTCGGGCGATTTTCACCTGCACATCGCCCAGGCCGCGGGCCAGCGGACGCTGGGCCGCATACTGCGCGAGCTGGTCTCGCGCACCTCGCTCATTTTGATGACCTACAGCCCCTCGCACGCCCAGACCCGCGAGGAAGCCACGGCCTGCGGCTGCCGCGAACACCGCGCGCTGATCGACGCCATTCGCCTGCGCGACGCCAAGGAGGCGGCGCGGCGCATGCTGGACCACCTGGTGCGCATCGAGGCGCAACTCGAATTCGCGCCCGCGGCCGCCGACACGCTGGATCTGACCGCGCTGCTGGGCGGCTGATCTTCAAGGCTTTGCGACCCATGCGCCAACTGCTCGTCATCAACCCCAACACTTCGGTCCGCGTCAGCGCCCTGCTGCAGCAGCATGTGCAGGCCGCGGCGGGCTCGCATGTCGCGGTGCGCACGGCGACGGCGCGTTTTGGCGCGCCCTACATCGCCTGCGAAGCCAGCTACGCCGTGGCCGCCCATGCCGCGCTCGATGCCTGGGCCCAGGACCTGGCGCAGCCGCGGCAGCCGCCAGATGCCGTGCTGATCGGCTGCTTTGGCGACCCGGGCCTGATGGCCTTGCGCGAAAGCAGCCCCGTGCCCGTGACCGGCCTGGCCGAGGCATCCTTCATCGAAGCCGCGCGCCATGGGCGGTTTGCGATCGTGACCGGCGGCGAGCGCTGGGGCGCTATGCTGCAGCGCCTGGCGCAGCAGCTGGGCCAGGCCCATGGGCTGGCCGGTATCCACACCGTGGCGCCCACGGGCGCCCAGCTGGCCGCCGACCCGCAAGCCGCGCGCACGCTGCTGGCCCAGGCCTGCCGCGATGTGGTGCGCCAGATGGGCGTGCAGGCCGTGATCCTGGGTGGCGCCGGGCTCGCCGGCATGGCCGCGGCCGTTCAGCCGCAGGTGGCGGTGCCGGTGATCGACAGCGTGCTCGCCGGTGCCAGCTGGGCCTTGCGCGCCCATCCCCTGCCGCCGCAGCGCCAGCGCGCCGGCTTCGATGCGGCCTGGGTCGGTATCTCGGCCGAGATGGCGGCGCTGGGCACGGGCGCCGCCGTGGGCGGGCCCGGCATGGAAGCTTGGCGCTGACGCTGACGCTGCCGCCCGGGCCCGATCGCGCGCCTGGCCCGGCGCTGCTTCGCGCAACGCGGCTGCCGCCCCCGCGCCGCGGACTGGAATCGGCCGGCCCGGTCATCCCATTTTGGATAAACTACGCCGCTGCCCACGCCCGAAGCCCACCGTGCTTCAGGCCACGCGCCCCGAAAAATCGACCCACTCAGGCTTGCAGCCATGGGCCTTACGGCTGCAAGCCCTTAACGAATTTGTGCATGAGCACTGAAGATATGACTGTGCACAACCAGGATGAACTCGCCCGTATCTTTGTCGGTGACAGCGATATGGCCCGGCATATGCGCGCCCACGACTGGACGTCCACCAGCCTGGGAGACCCGCTGCAATGGCCGCAGGCGCTCAAGCTGGCGGTCCGCATCCTGCTGACGTCCAAGTTCGAGATGTGGGTGGGCTGGGGCCCCGACATCGCCTTTCTCTACAACGATGCCTACCGGCCCACCTTGGGCAGCAAGCACGCGTACGCGCTGGGCATGCCCATCCGCGAGCTGTACCCGGAGATCTGGCCCGAGATCGAGCCGCGGCTGCGCCGGGTCTACGAGCGGGGGGAAGCGACCTGGGACCGCGCGCTGCAGCTCATTTTGCTGCGGCATGGCTATGCGGAGGAGACCTATCACACCTTCTCGTACAGTCCATTGGTGGGCGACACCGACGTCGTCGAAGGCATCTTCTGCGCCGTCAGCGAGGAGACCGAGCGCGTCATCAGCGTGGACCGGCTGGAATCACTGGAGTCCCTGGCCAGCGCCATTGCCACGACGGACACTTTCGAGCTGCTGTTCCAGGCGGTCGCCAGTGAGGCCCAAAAAGCCCACAAGAGCATTCTGTTCAGTGCCATGTATCGGTTCGATGCCGATGGCAAGGCCCTGCCCATCTACGAGGATCTGGGCGGCAGCGTAGACATCGAGCGCTGGCAACTGGCTTCGGCGTGCGCATCCCAGCACCCGATCATCGTCGACATCGAGCCCGATGAGCGCTTGCCCAAGGGTGCCTGGGAGCGCGGCCCCAAGCAGGCGGCGGTCATCTGCATGAATGCCGCGGGCAACCCATCACCGGTGGGGGCCTTCGTGGTCGGCCTGAATCCCTACCGGCTGTTTGATGACGACTACGAGAGCTTTCTGAAGCTGTTTGTCGGGCAGATTGCCGCACGCTGGACCACCATCGAAGGCTTCGAGACCGCCAAGCTGCGCACCGCAGCCCTCAATGATGCCTTGGCCCTGCGCCAGCAAGCGGCCGACAATCTCGCCAAGGTCAATGAAAGCCTGTCCAAGGAAGTGCTGCTGCATACGGCGCAGCGTGACCGGTTCCATGCGATGTTCAAGCAGGCGCCCAGCTTCATGGCCTTGCTGTCGGGGCCGGAGCATGTGTTCGAGATGGCCAACGATGCCTACCAAAGTCTGGTGGGGCCGCGTGAAATTCTGGGGCGCACCGTGCGTGAAGTGCTGCCCGATGTCACGGGACAAGGCTATTTCGAGATCCTGGACAACGTGTACAAAACGGGCGAAGCCTTCAAAGGCGAGGCCATGTCGGTGCATCTCAACCGGGGCGAGAAGACGGAACAAAGGTTTCTGCATCTGATCTATCAGCCGATCTTCATCGATGGCAAGGTGCAAGGCATCTTTGTCGATGGCTACGATGTGACGCATCAGAAGAACGCCGAAGATGCCCTGCGCCACATCAATGCCACCCTGGAAGGCCATGTCCAGGAGCGAACCGCCGAGCTGGAGCAGGCGCTGGACCGCCTGCGCCACGAGTCCGAGGAACGCTCGTTGGCCGAGCGTGCCTTGCAGCGTTCGCAGAAGATGGAGGCGCTGGGCGCGCTGACCGGTGGCGTGGCGCACGATTTCAATAATTCGCTGCAAGTCATCAGTGCCAATCTGCAGATCCTGGGTCTGATGCTGCAGACCAATCCGGTGGCCGTGAAGCGCATCGAGAGTGCCATGGGCGGTGTCACGCGCGGCGCCAAGCTGGCTTCGCAACTGCTGTCCTTTGGCCGGCGCCAGCCGCTGGAGCCCAAGGTGGTCAGCGTGGGCAAGTTCATTCGCGGCCTGGAAGACATGCTGTGCCGGGCCCTGGGCGAAAGCATAGAGCTCGAGACCGTGATCTCGGGCGGGCTGTGGAACACCCTGGCCGATCCCAGCCAGGTGGAGAACGCGGTGCTCAATCTGGCCATCAATGCGCGTGACGCGATGGACGGGCGCGGCAAGCTGACGATTGAAGCCGGCAATGCCCTGCTGGACTTCCAGTACTGCGAAAAGCATGAGGATCTGAAGCCCGGCCAGTACGTGGTGATTGCCGTGACCGACACCGGCTCGGGCATGTCCGCTGCCGTGCTGGAGCGCGCCTTCGAGCCATTTTTCACCACCAAACCCGAGGGCAAGGGCACGGGCCTGGGACTGTCCATGGTCTATGGCTTTGTCAAGCAGTCGGGCGGTCATGCCGCGGTCTACAGCGAGCTGGGCGAAGGCACGACGGTCAAGCTCTACCTGCCGCGCTCCAACCAGGATGAGGATCCGGCCCCGATCAACTGGTCCAGCGGACCGGTCCAGGGCGGCACCGAGACGGTGCTGGTGGTCGAGGATGACGAGGAGGTGCGCGAGACGGCCGTCGCCACCCTGGTCGGCCTGGGCTACCGGGTGCTGCGCGCCAAGGACGCGGACAGTGCGCTGCCGGTGGTCGACAGCGGCGTGCACATCGACGTGCTGTTCACCGATGTGATGATGCCGGGCAAGTTGCGCAGCCGCGAGCTGGCGCGCAAGGCCAAGCAGCGCCTGCCCTCGCTGGCCGTGCTGTTCACTTCCGGCTATACGGAGAACTCCATCGTGCATGGCGGGCGGCTCGATGATGGTGTGGAGCTGCTGTCCAAGCCCTATACCCGGGAAGCGCTGGCGCGCCGCATCCGCCACGTCATTGGCGAGGAGGCGCAGCGCCGCCAGTGCATCACCGATATGGTGGAGAGCGCCAAGGTGGATTCCGTGGCCAGCTTCAAGCTGATGGTGGTGGAAAACGACGACCTGATTCGCACCTCCACGGCCGAACAGCTGCGCATGTCCGGGCATGAGGTCAGTGAAGCGGCCAATGCCAAGGAAGCCCTGGCGCTGCTGGAGGCGCAGCCGGGCTTCGATGCGCTGGTGCTGGACATAGGCCTGCCGGACATGGACGGCGCCGAGCTGGCGCACAAGGCCGTGGCCATGCACCCGCATCTGGGCATCGTGTTTGCCAGCGGCGCCTCGCCCGCGCACCATCTGGGCTTGCCGAATGCGGCGCGGTATGTGGTCAAGCCCTATACGACAACGCAGTTGCTGGCCGAATGCGCGCTGGCCGTGCAACTGCGCCAGGCGCTCAAAATCCCACTGTAAGAAGGTTCAGGACCGCCCCCAGCGGGCAGCGCACGGCACCGCCGCAAGGCGGTGCCGCCGCGCTAGAAGCCGGCGGCCAGGCCGTCGCGGCGCGGATCGCTGGCGAACTGGTAGCCCTCGACTGCCGGGTCACCCATGCGCCAGATGAACTGGCCGGCGCCGAAGTCCTGGTACGGGTCGTCAATGACTTCGAGCTGGTGGCCCAGGGCCTGCAGGCCGGCCACGGTGGCGGGATCCATGCCGGACTCGACGTTGAGCGCCAGGCCGGCGTTGTAGCGCCAGCGCGGTGCGTCGCACGCGGCCTGGGGCGACTGGCGGTAGTCGATCATGCGCACCAGCGTTTGCATATGGCCTTGCGGCTGCATGTTGCCGCCCATGACGCCAAAGCTCATCACCGGCTGGCCATCCTTGGTCAGGAAGGCCGGAATGATGGTGTGGAACGGCCGCTTGCCCGGGCCCACGAGGTTGGCGCGGTTGGGGTGCGCCGGGTCGGCGCCGAAGCCCCAACCACGGTTTTGCAGACTGATGCCGAAGCTGGGCTCGACCACTCCCGAGCCGAAGCCCGAGAAGTTGCTCTGGATGAAGCTGACCATCATGCCGCTTTCATCGACCGCCGTCAGGTAGATGGTGCCGCCTTGGACCGGATTGCCGGCCTGGAAATCCTGGGCGCGCTGGGGATCGATGAGCTTGGCGCGCGACGCCAGATAGGCGTCGTCGAGCAGCTGCTCGGGCGTCACTTCCATGCCGGCATCGGCCACATAGCGGTCGACATCGGCAAACGCCAGCTTCATGGCCTCGATCTGCAGATGCTGCGACGCCACGCCATCGAGCGGCAGGCTGGCCAGATCGAAATTCGACAGAATGCCCAGCGCGATCTGCGCCGCGATGCCCTGGCCGCCGGGCGGAATCTCGTGCAGGGTATAGCCACGGTAGTCCTTGGCCACGGGCGTGACCCATTCGGCCTGGTGGCTGGCCATGTCGGCCATGCTGAGACAGCCGCCGTGCTGCTGCACAAAGGACGTGATTGCCGCGGCGATTTCGCCCTCGTAGAAGGCCTTGCCCTGGGTGGCGCCAATGGCGCGCAGCGCGCGCGCCGCCGCGGGAAAGCGAAACAGCTCGCCCACGGCCGGTGGCCGGCCCGCGGGCAGAAAGCTCTGGGCAAAGCCCGGCTGGGCCTGCAGCTCGGGCGCGCCCGCAGCCCATTTCTGCTGCACCACGGGCGGCACCAGGTAGCCGCGCTCGGCGATTTCCGCGGCCGGCTCCATCAGGCTGGCAAACGGCAGCTTGCCGAAGCGCTCGTGCAAGGCGACCCAGGCGCCGACGGCGCCGGGCACGGTGATCGAGTCGACGCCGCGGCGCGGCGGCTTGGCCTGCTTGCCGTAGCGCTGCTCGAAGTATTCGGGCGTCCAGCCCTGGGGCGCGCGGCCCGAGGCGTTGAGGCCATGCAGCTGCGCGCCATCCCACAGAATGCAGAACGCGTCCGAGCCCAGGCCGTTGCTGACCGGCTCGACGATGGTCATCACGGCCGCCGCGGCAATGGCCGCATCGACGGCATTGCCACCGGCCCACAGCATGCGCAAGCCGGCCTGCGCGCCCAGGGGGTGGGAGGTGGACACGCCATTGCGCGCAAAGACGGGAACGCGCACCGAGCTGTACGGATTGCCGGGGGAAAACGGGGCTTGATTCATGGGTAGTCCTGAGACGGGCACTTGGCGGTTCAATCGGCGGAGATGCCCAGCGTCTTGACGTCGCGGGTCCAGCGCGTGAGTTCGCGGTCGATCTGCTCCTTGAACGACTTCGGATCGCTGGTTTCAGGCGTCAGGCCCTGGGCCTCGAGCTGCGCGCGCACATCGGGGCGGGCAACGATCTTGCGCACTTCCTGGGCGAGCTTCTCGACGATCGCCGGGTCCGTGCCGCCGGTGGTGAACAGGCCGTACCAGGAGGTGAAGGCATAGCCCGGCAGGCCGGCTTCGGCCACGGTGGGCACATTGGGCAGGGACTTCACGCGCTCCTTGGTGGTCACCGCCAGAATGCGCGTCTGGCCGGTCTTGGCCGAGCTGATCGCGGGCGGAATGCCCGAGAAGATCGCCTGGACCTGGCCCGCGGACACATCGGCAATCGCCGGGCCATTGCCGCGGTAGGGCACATGCACCAGGTTCACGCCCGCCTGCTGCGCGAACAGCGCGCCGGCCAGATGCAGGGTCGAGCCGCTGCCCGAAGAGGCGTAGTTGATCCTGCCCGGTTCCTTGCGCGCCATGTCTATCATGTCCTTGACCGACTTGTAGGGCAGCTTGGCGTTGACCAGCAGCGCGTTGCCCGACTCGGCCACCAGGCTGATGGGCTCGAGGTCCCTGCGCGCATCGTAGGACAGCTTCTTGGCGAGCACCGGCGCGATGGTGTTGCTGCCGATGGAGCCCAGCAGCAGGGTGTAGCCATTCTTGGGCGACTTGGCCACGATGTCATTGGCCAGCAGGCCGCCCGCGCCGCCCTTGTTCTCGACCACCACGGTCTGGCCCAGGCTCTGCTGCAACTCCTTGGCCAGAATGCGCGCGACGATGTCGTTGCCGCCGCCGGCAGCAAAGCCCACCATGATCTTGAGCGGCTGCGAAGGCCAGACGTCGGCGGCGAGAGCCGGCGTGGCCAGGCCTGCGGCGGCGCAGGTCAGCAAGGTGGCGCAGGTGAAAAGCCGGCGGGACAGAGGTGCACGCATGGGAAAACTCCAGAAATGAGGGCAGCCAGCAAGGCTGAAAACGCCGATTTTGATGATAGAAAGCGTTTTGTGAAAGCTGGACTTTCTTCCGTTTCTTGAAAGAAAACCATTTATGCCAAGCCTGCGTATCCTGCGCACTTTTCTGGCCGTCTCGACCGAAGGCTCATTCACCGCGGCCGGACATCGCGTGGGCCTGACCCAGGTGGGCGTGGGCCTGCAGATGCGCACCCTGGAAGCCGACCTCAAGCGCAAGCTCTTCACCCGCGAGGGCAAGCAGGTGGCGCTCAACGAACAGGGCCGGGCGCTGGTGCCGATTGCCACGCAGCTGGTGGCGCTGTACGAGCAGGCCAAGCACGGCACCCAGTCGGATGCGCCGCTGGCCGGCACCGTGCAGTTCGGCTCCATCGTCTCGGCGCTGAGCGAGCTGGTGCGCGCCACGCTGGAGCTCAAGCGCCACCACCCGGCGGTGGACCTGCATGTGGTCTCGGGCAAATCCAACCGGCTGATTGCCCAGGTCGAAAATCACGAACTCGATGCGGCGGTGGTGGTGCATGATCCGGCGCTCAAGCGCCCTTCCCTGGTCTGGACCCCGCTGTACGCCGAACCCATGGTGCTGCTGGCCTCGCGTTCCGCCCGACTGGCCGAGCCGGCCACCATGGTGGCGCGCTATCCATTCATCCGCTTCGACCGCACCGAACACACGGGCGAGCTGGTCGAGCGCACGCTGCACCGGCTGCGTGCCAAGCCCCAGGAGTTCATGGAGCTCAACTCCATAGAGACCATCGTCGAACTCGTGAGCGACGGCATGGGCGTGGCCATGCTGCCGCTGCTGGCGCGCCATGCCTGGGACAAGAACCCCAAGCTGCGCGTGGTGCCCATTGCCCAGGCCGCCGAGGGCCGGCAGATCGCGCTGGTGCAGCTGCGCACGGCAGCCCGCGCCGAAGTGGTCACGGCCGTGGGCCAGCAGTTCATCGCGGCGCGCGGCAAGGCAGCTTGACCTTGCTGAATGCGCATCCATCCTGGGCCATACTTGGACACCAATAACAAGAGGAGACTGACTTGATGATTCATCGCCGCACCTTGATGGCCTGCGCTGCAGCGGGCGCCTTGTGGACCGGCCTGGGCCACGGCCTGGCCATGGCCCAGGCCGTGGGCCACTGGCCCGTCAAACCGATCACCTTTGTCGTGCCGCAAAGCCCCGGCGGCGCCAACGATGTGATTGCGCGGGCCGTGGCCCAGAATCTGGGCAATACGCTGGGCCAGCCGGTGATCGTGGAAAATCGCCCCGGCGCCAATGGCAATCTGGGCACCAGCCAGGTGGCACGCAGCACGCCCGACGGCTATACCTTCCTGGTGACCGCGCAAAGCGCGCACACCATCAACCCGGCGCTCTACTCCAAGATTCCCTTCGACCCCATCAAGGACTTCACGCCCGTGATGCAGCTGGCCGTCGCGCCTTATCTGCTGGTGGTCAATCCGAAATTCCCGGCCAAGACGCTGGACGAACTGGTGACCTACGCCAAGATCCATCCCGGCCAGGTGGAGTATGCCTCGGCCGGCAATGGCACGCTCAACCATCTGCTGGGGGAAATGCTCAAGAAGCAGCGCGGCGTCAACCTGCTGCATGTGCCCTACAAGGGCGCGGCGGCAGCGGCCACCGATGTGGTGGCAGGCCAGTTGCCGGTGACGTTCGGCAGCTTTCCCGGCGTCATGCCCTTTGTGACCAGCGGCAAGCTGCGCGTGCTGGGCGTGGCCGCGGACAAGCCCACGCCCCTGGCGCCGGACATCCCCGTGCTCAAGGACCTGGCCGTGACCTCGTGGTACGGCCTGTTCGCGCCCGCGGGCACGCCCCAGCCCATTGTCGACAAGGTCTACACCGCCATTGCCCAGGTGCTGAGCACTCCGGTGATGAAGGAGCGCCTCAAGACCCTGGGCGCCGAGCCGGTGCAGTCCAGCCCGGCGAGCTTTGCCGCCGGCCTGCCGGCCGAACTGGCCCACTGGCAAAAGGTCGTGGATGCTTCGGGCGCGCGCATCGACTAGCCGGCACGCGCCGCGTGCCAGCGCTGCGCGCTGAGCAGCCGCAGCCGGCGCCAGCCCAGCACCACGCCGGTCAGCGCCAGCGCCAGGGCGCCCAGGCTCAGCGCGATCAGCAGCGCCTCGCGCGCCGCTGTCGCCTTGAGCATCCAGGGCAGATCCCAGCTGTGCAGGAAGTTGAACAGCCAGCGGCCCAGGCGCTGGGCGCGGTCCAGGCTCAGCACCACATCGCCCGAGTGGAGACTGAGGTAGGCGACGGTGCGCCCCGGGTCATCGAACTGCAGGCGCAGCACCGGCAGCTCGCGGGCGTTCGCGGCATACATCGAGGCCTGGCCGCGGCGGAAATAATAGGCGTCATAGCTATCGAGCAGCTTTGCATCGGCGATGCCAAACGGCAGCAGCGCACGCGCCGGCGGCTCCAGCTGCGCTGGCGCGAACCGCTCCAGCACTTGGTAGGCGCCCTGCTGCGCGGCCACCAGGCGCGAGGCCCCCGCGCCGTCATGGGCCAGCAGATAGGGCTGGCCACCCAGCACCCTCCACTCCAGTTCCTTGGCTTTGAACACTGCCGACTCCAGCAAGGCCAGCGCCGCGCTGGTGCCGATTGCCGGCGGATTGGCGCCCACACTGCCCTGCTGGTAGGCCTGGAGATCGGGGCGTGCGGCCGCGGGGCTGAATACGCCCAGCGGGTTCATGGACATCAAGCCGCTGAAGATCCAGAGGATGAGGATCAGGCCGAACACCAGCCCGGTGAGGTGGTGCCAGCGCATCTGGAACTCGCGATAAGGCGTTTTCGCGCCGCTCTTGTAGCGCCCCGAAAAGCGCCAGCGCCAGACGCCGACCAGCGCTCCGGCCAGCGCCGACAGCGTGGCCAGCGCCGACAGGCCAATCACCAGCCAGCTCCAGACCGCATCCCTGGAGCCCTCGCGCAGCATATAGACCCAGTGCAGCCAGGCGCCGACATAGTTCCAGTACCGCTGGTGGCGCGGCACATCCATCACCACCTCGCCGGTGGTCGACGACACATACAGCAGCGTGGCCGCGGGGTCCTGCATCTGCACCTTGATCAACGGCCGGTGCGCATCCAGCAGCCCGGAATGCGTCCAGCGGTCGTCGAGGGTGCGGCCGCCCAGCACGGCGGCAAAACCGGGCACAAAGGCCTGGGCGCTGCGCAGCGCGGCCGCATCGTCCACGCGCGGCGCCAGTGCGCCGGTGGTGGCATCGACGACCACCAGCGCGCCATTGCCCTCCTTGAGCCGGTAGCGGGGGCGCCCCGCAATGCTGGTCAGCGTGATCTGCTGCACCTCCTGCGGCGAGCGGCTGTGCCGCAGGGCCTGCTGCACCGGCACGCAGCAGGACTGCGCGGTGAGTGCCGGCAGCGCGCCCAGGCGCTCCGCGGGCAGCAGCTTGGGGTAGCCGACAAACAGCATCACCACGCCGCTGAAGATCCACAGCGCCATCAGCACGCAGCTCGCCACCCCGGTCCAGCGATGGACCAGAAACACCAGCCGCTTGCCATGGGCCTGACTCCACATGGTCGATCCCTCAGAAGCGGTGGTTCAGCGTCAGCTCATAGCGCCGGCCCTCGCCCACCAGCCACTGGGTGGTGGTGTAGTAGGCCGTGGTGTAGAAGCGCTTGTCGAAGACATTGAAGCCGCGCAGCGTCAGCGTGGTGTCGGCGCCCGCCTTCCATTGCAGCGCCAGGTCGGCCGTGGTGTAGGCCGGCAGCTTCAAGGCATTGGCGTTGTCCGCATAGCGCTTGCCGACATGGCGCAGGCCGCCGGATAGCGTCCACTCGGGCTGCAGCTTCCAGCCGACCCAGACATGGGCCACGCGCTCGGGCACATCGGTGGGCACATTGCCGTTGCGCGAGACGAGCACGCCGCCTGCGCTCTCGCTGAAATCGTCATAGCGCGCCCGGAGCAGCGCCACATTGGCGTCGATCTGCACGCTGCGCGACGCCTGCAGCGACAGCGTGCCCTCGAGGCCCTTGGAGGAGCGCTCGCCCACCTGGATGCGCAGCGCGGGGTTGGCGGGATCGCGCGTCAGCAGATTGTTCTTGGTGATGGTGTACGCGGCCAGCGTCCAGTCGCCCCGGCCCTGCCAGAACGACTGCTTGAGGCCGATTTCCAGCTGCCGGCCCCGGGAGACATCGAATGCGGCGTTCGCCGCCGACAGCATCAGCAGGCCGCTGACCGGGTCCGCGGCCTGCGATGCCTGGGCATACAGCGACAGCTCGGGCCGCAGCTGGAAGACCGTGCCCAGGCGCCAGCCGGTGTTGGCGTAGCTGCGATCAAAGGCCGGCGTTGCGGCCACCAGGTCCCGGCGTGACAGGTCGGCATGGTCGAAGCGCACCCCGCCCACCAGCGACCAGCGCTCCCCGAGCGTCAGCCGGTCCTCGGCAAACAGCGCGTACTGCCGGGCCTGATTGCGGTAGCGCGGAATGAAAGGCACCGAGCTCGCGTAATAGCCGGGCTCGGGCCGGTAGGGGTCGACCGCGCCCGAGCTGCCCGAGTAGGTGTTGTTGGTGTGGCGCAATGCCGCCTGGTTGATGTCGAAACCCAGCGACAGCTGGTTGGCCTGCCCGAACAGCGTGCCGCTGACGGTGACATCGTTGGTGTTGCCGGTCTGCGTCTGGTCGTGGCCGATCTCGGTGTTGTCCGAGCGGTTGATCAGGCCGGTGGCGGCGCGGTACACATAGGCTTCGGCATTGCGCCAATAACGGTCGCTGGTGATGTGATACAGCTTGCTGCGCGCCACCACGTTGCTGCTGGGCGCCCACTGCGCGCTCAGCTCGGTCCAGCGGTCGTGGTAGCGGATGCGGCTGTCGGCCACGTTGTAGTTGCGCGCGCGCAGCGCCGGGTCCTGCACCCCGTTGATCAGCGGCGTGCCGAAATAGCGCATGGGCGACTGCCGGCCCTGCGCATGCGCCAGCTGCAGGCTGAAGTCCGGCGACACATCCCAGCGCAGCGCGCCCGAGAACGTGCGGTGGCGGGACTCGCCGCGGTCTACCCAGCCGTCCGAGCGGTCGCCGCTCAGGTCCAGCCGATACGACCACTGCGCGTTGATCGCACCCCCGCTGCCAAACGCCAGCGCGCGCTGGCCGTCGGTGCCGGCGCTGGCCTGCACCTCGTTGCGCACCGGCCCGCGGGTCGGCTTCTTTGGAATGACATTGATCACGCCGCCAATCGCGCCGTCGCCATGCACCACCGACGCCGGGCCACGCAGCACCTCGACGCGCTCCACCGACCAGGTGTCGAACGGAAAGCTCACGCCCACGCCGCCGTACTGGCGCGTGCCGTCATACAGCCGCATCACCGAGGTGGTGTCGGTGAAGCCGCGCGCGGACAGCGAGCTGCCGCTGTTGCCCGGGTGGCCCAGGCTGGTGACGCCGGTCGAACGTGTGACGGCGTCGATCAGCGACCTGTCGCCGCGCGCCTCCAGCGCCTGGCGGGTGATCACTTCGACGCTGGCCGGCGTGTCGCGCAGGCTCAGGTCCAGGCGGCTGCCGGTGGCCACGGAGCGCTCGAGCGGGCTGTCACCCGCGGAGCGCACGGTGACCGTCTCCAGCGTGGCCGTGGACTGGGCCCAGCCGGGGGACGCGGCAAATGCCGCCAGCAGCAGCCAGGGCAGCCGGGCCATGGCGCAGGGCGGGTTGAGCCAGGATTGGCGGGGGAAAACGTTTGGGCAGGAGTGGGCTGCGCCTTCTGACGAGGCGATGAATGTGAAGCGGTACATGGACAATCTACGTGCAAGTCAAATCGACCGGACAGGAGTCCGGTGGCGATGGGGCACACGGCAGCAACGGCCGGCCGTGCGCAGGCTTACACGCGTGCGGGCGGCCCGCGCGCCGGCAGCGGCGCCCCGACCAGCGCGGCAATGCGCGCCGCGACCAGGGGCTGCACGGCCCGGCCCAGCGGCTGCGGCTGGGCGAAATCGACGGCCAGATGCAGCGGCGGCGCGGCGGCGACCAGGCACAGGGGGCAGTCCAGCGCATGGTGCGGCCCCGCCTTGACCGGCCCCTCGTCATCGATGACCACCATCTGCATGACGCCGCCGGACGTGCAGATCATTTCCAGGGTCTGCGGCTGCATGACAGGCGACGCGACCGCCACACCCAGGGTCAGCATGAACCATGCGAGAACCAGGCAGGCAAGTGAGCGGGAATGGCGCAACCTATGCATAGGCGGGGATTATGGCAGTCAATGCGGCGGCTGGGGCAGATCAGCGGCCGCCGGCGCGAGCGGCGCTTTCACCATCTCGATATGCGGTATGCCGGCGTCGTCGTAGACCTCGCCCACGGGCACAAAGCCCAGCGAACCATAGAAATCCTGCAGATGGGCCTGGGCGCCAATGCGGATGCCACGGCCCGCGAAGCGCGCCTCGGTGAACGCAATGGCCTCGGCGACCAGCGCGCGCCCAAGCTTCAGATGCCGGAACTTTTCCAATGTCATGACCCGCCCGATGGAGGGCTCGTCATAGTGGATGCCGGGCTCGACGACGCGCGCATAGGCGGCGAACCCGCCATCGAGATAGGCGCACAGGTGCCAGCAGTGCGGGTCGGCGCCATCGGCTTCCTGGTAGGCGCAGCGCTGCTCCACGACAAACACCGCTTCGCGCGCCTGTATCACTTCGTATATTTCCAGCGCCGTGAACGACTCCAGGCGACGCCACTTGAAACTCAGCTCCATCTTCCGCTTCCCTATTGCTTGACTGCTAGCGCGCATCATAGGGTCGCAAAGGCTGCGCGGCCCGCGCCCGGCGGGCCGGCAACGGCGCCAGCCCCGCCTGCGTGGACGGGCTTCAATCGAGCTGGATGTCCAGCGCCTTGATCAGCGGCCCCATCTTGCGCGCCTCGGATTGGATCACGGCGGCGAAGTCCTGCGGCGTTCCCGCCACCACCTCCGAGCCGATTTCAAGCCACTTGGCCTTGAAGGCCGGGTCGCTGAAGATGCTGCGCAGCTCGGTGTTCAGCCGGGTGATGACAGGCGCGGGCGTGCCGGCGGTGGTGGAGATGCCGTGCCAGGCGTAATACTCGAAACCGGGAAAACCCAGCTCGGCAATCGCCGGCACGTTCGGCAGCAGCGCCGAGCGCTCCCTGGTCGTCACCGCCAGCGGCCGCAGCTTGCCCGACTGGATGTGGGCAATGGAGCTGCCCAGGATATCGAACATGCTGGTGATCTGCCCGCCCATCAGATCGACCAGCGCCGGGCCGGCGCCCTTGTAGGGCACATGGGACAGGTCGACCTTGGCCGTGTCCTTGAACAGCTCGGCGCCCAGATGCTGGGGCGAGCCATTGCTGGCCGAGCCAAAGGTCGCGCGGCTGTCCGGATTCCTGGCGAACGCCACATAGTCCTGGAACGACTTGAGCGGACTTTTTTCCGAGACTTCCAGCACCAGCGGAAACTTGGAGATCTGAATGATGGGCGCGAGGTCCTTGACGGGATCGAAATCAAGCTTCTTGTACAGATACTGGTTGGCGGCGAGATTGCCGCTGGCCGCAAGGAGGATGGTGTATCCGTCCGGCTTGGCTTTCACCACCTGGCCCGTGCCGATGTTGCCGCTGGCACCCGCCTTGTTCTCGACAATCACCGGCACATTGAGCTTGCGCGCCAGCGGCGTGGCAATCAGCCGTGCCATCAGATCGGTCGGGCCGCCCGGCGGATAGGGCACGACAAAGGTGATGGCCTTGGCCGGCCACGCCTGCTGCGCTGCGGCGCCCATGGGCAAAAGGAATGCCGCCGTCCAGACAAGTTGCTTGATCATGGTGTTGTCTCCTGATTGGTAGTTTGTGGCGGGTCTTGCAGCCGCATGCCGCAAAACCCGTTGCAGCGGCGCCTCTGCGGGCAGGCCGTCTGCTCCCGCCCTCAACGCGCGTCGTGGGAGTGGATCTGCAGCGCTTCGAGGAAGCGCGAAACCATGTTGTAGGCGGCAATGGTGGCGGTGATCTCCACCAGTTGCGCGGGCGCATGGCAGGCCTTCACGGCGGCAAACACCGCGTCGGGCACCTGGATGTCACGCGTCATCGCGTCCGTGTAGGCCAGCACGGCCTGCTCCTGCGCATCGAACAGCGAGCAGCTGCGCCATTCGCGCAGGCCGTCGAGCTTGGCCTGGGATACGCCCTGCTGCAGCGCGATGGGCGCATGCTGGTCGGCTTCATAGGGGGCGTTGTTCAGCCAGGCCACGCGCATGATGATGAGCTCACGCAAGGCGCCGCACAGCGAGGTTTTCTGGCGGATGGCCGTCAGGTAGTGCAGCCAGCCTTCGGCCAGCGGGGCACTGTGCAACAGCATCTGGTACAGATGCAGTATCTCGCCGCGCTCGGCGACGATGCGGGCGGCCAGAGGCCGCACGGCCTCGTCATGGGAATCTGCGTACGGTATGCGTGCCACGGGGCTACTCCTGCTGCGGGGATCGGTTGCGTGCTGCGTGCACGGGACTGCTGCGCTGTGGGTCTTGGACAGCTGGATGCTAGATGCGTCGGATATATTTCTGAAATTCTTTCTATCTATCGATTTATATTCAAAAAGAATGAATGTCTCCCCCAAGCAGCTGCGCATGTTCCTGGCGCTGAGCGAATCGCTGAACTTCAGCAAGACGGCCGAGCAACTGTTCATGACCCAGCCGTCGCTGAGCAAGGTCATACGCGACCTCGAAGCCACGCTGGGCCTGGCGCTGTTCGAACGCACCACGCGCAGCGTGCACCTCACGGCCGCTGGCGCGCGCCTGGCCGCCGTGGCCCGCAGCGTCGTCGGCGAGTACGAAGCCGGTCTCCAGCGCCTGCAGTCATCGGCGCAGCAGGCGGCGGTGCAACTGTCGATTGCCGCCTGGCCGTCGCTGGCCCAGGTCGTGCTGCCCGAGGTCTGCGGCGCGCTGGAGCGCACCATCACCGCCCCGCGGATCACGCTGCATGACTGCGCCAACCGCCTGTGCCTGGAGCGCCTGCTCGACTACGAGGTGGACTTCGCGCTGGCATCGGTCGCGCCCTCGCACTCGGACCTGGCCTGCCAGGAACTGCTGCGCGACCGTTTCGTGGTCCTGAGCCACGGCAAATGGCGCGCCCAGGTGCCTGAGCGCATCCAGCTCGAGGCGCTGATGCACCTGCCGCTGATCACGCTTACCGATGCCAGCACGGCCATGCGCTACATGAGCGCCGCCTATCTGAACCGCGGCATCGACTACCGGCCGAAGATGCAGGTGGAACAGATGGCCACCGTTGTCGCCCTGGTGAAAAAGGAAGTCGGCGTGGCGGTGCTGCCTTATCTGGGCGCGCTGACCATCCCCAGCGTGAAGGGCATGCAGACCTCGGAGATCCAGGACGGCCCGCTGCGCTGCGTCGGCATCGTCACGCGCCGCCTGGGCAGCCCCACGGCCATTGCCCTGGCCGCAATGCGCCAGGTGGAGGCCGTGAGCCAGCGCCTGATCGCGCAGCACCCCGGCTGGATTCTGCCGCCCGCGCCGGCCCCAGCGCCGGACACGCCAGGCGCCGCCTGAATCCCCAGCCGGCCTTGCCCGCGCTTTTTAGCGGCTAAAAAACGCCTTTGGCACGGCTGGTTCCAACGCGCCAGCGCTGCGACGGCGTCGTCACACGCGCGTCAATCTTGTACCCAAGAATGGCTCAGCAGCACTTTTCTGGCATCGCCAGCACGCTGCGGGGCGCCATCATTTCCATGCTTATCGCCCCGCTCCCGCACCACGATCAGGAGGCCTTTGCCATGTCCCATTCCCTGCCTGGCTCCCACGAGCCGCACTTTCACCGCCTGCCCGGCCTGCTGGCCCTGGCGGCCGCGCTGGCGCTGACGGCCTGCGGCGGCAGCGACAACAGCGCGACCGCGCCAGCGCCCACGCCCGACCCCGTGGCGCCCGTGCCCGCGCAGAACGCCACGGCCCAGCTGGCGCTGCTGGAGACCACCGACCTGCACTATTACGCGCGCAGCTACAACTACTATTCCGACAAGGAAGACAAGACGGTGGGCCTGGAGCGCACCGCAACGCTGATCCACCAGGCGCGCGCCGAATTCCCCAACACCTTGCTGGTGGACAACGGCGACACCGTCCAGGGCACGGTGCTGGGCAGCTACGAGGCGCAGATCGCGCCGCTGCCGGCCACCCAGCAGCTGACCATGTACCAGGCCATGGCCACGCTCCGGTACGACGCGGGCGTGCTGGGCAACCATGAATTCAACTTCGGCCTGCCCTTTTTGAGCCAGATCCTGGGCGGCGGGCTGGATGTGGACGGTGTCGACCCGAAGATCGGCTCCAAGGACAAGGGCCCGGGCTTTCCCATCGTCACGGCCAACGTCACCAGCCTCAAGAGCAACCGGCCGCTGGTCGACCCCTATGTGATCCTGGAGCGCAAGCTCGCCGTGACCCAGGCGGACGGCACCAGCGCCACGCTGCCGATCAAGATCGGCGTGATCGGTCTGACCACGCCCGGCATCCTGAACTGGGACAAGGACAAGCTCGAAGGCAAGGTCAGCACGCAGGATGGCCGCGACACCGCCGCCCGGTATGTGCCCGAGGTGCGCGCCAAGGGCGCCGACCTGGTGTTCGTGCTGCTGCACGGCGGCATGAGTGCCAGCGGCTACTTCGCCAACATGGAGAACCCCGGCTACTACATCACCAAGGATGTTCCGGGCATAGACGGCATCGTGATGGGCCACGAGCACAACACCTTTCCCGACCGCGGCGCCAGCCCGGCCTACAGGTTCGCGGGCGCCGACAACGCCAAGGGCACGGTCAACGGCGTGCCCGCCGTCATGGCCAGCTCCTGGGGCAAGGGCCTGGGCGTGATCAACTACGCGCTCAAATGGGATGCCGCGGCGAAGAAATGGTCGGTCGATACCGAAAAGACCGAGGTGCAGGTGCGCACCATCGATTCCAAGGACGCGGCCGGCAGGGCGGTCTATGTCGATTCCGACCCGGCCGTGGTCGCTGCGGTGCAGGCGCTGCATGACAAGACGCGTGCCTACGTCGCCTCGCCGATCGGCACCAGCGACTTCCGCATGAGCTCCATGTTTGCCGATGTGGGCAATGTGGGCGCCCTGCAGATCGTCAATCAGGCGCAGCAGGACTATGTGGCGAACTACGTCAAGGCCAGCCTGCCCCAGTACGCCCATCTGCCGGTGCTGTCGGTGACCGCGCCGTTCAAGGCGGGCTTTTCCGGCAGCAGCGACTTCACCGATGTGGCGGCCGGCACCATGACCGTCTCGGCGGCGTCCGACCTCTACCTGTATGACAACAACACCATCCATGCGGTCAAGGTCACGGGCGCGCAGATCAAGCTGTGGCTGGAGAACGCGGCCAACCGCTTCAACCAGATCGACCCGAACAAGCCAGAAGACCAGTGGCTGCTCAATGACAGCAAGACCGGCGTCCAGCCCGGCGCGTCCTTCCCCGGCTACAACTTCGATGTCTTCACCTCGGCGGACATCCGCTACGAGATCGACGTGACCCAGCCCAAGTACAACGTCAACCACCCGGCCCAGGGCGGCGAGCGCATCAGGAACCTCACGTACAAGGGCCTGCCCATGGACAGCGCCCAGCAGTTCATCGTCGCCACCAACAACTACCGCGCCAACAGCAGTGCCCCGTTCATCCTGGGCACGGGCAAGGCCTTCGACATCGTCTGGGCCGCGCCCGACGCCAACCGCGAGGTGGTGCTGAACTACGTCAAGGCCAGGAAGACCATCACCCGCGCCGCCCACGGCTCCACCAGCAGCTGGCGCTTTGCCAAGGTGGCGACCGCGGGCAAGGTGCTGTTCAAGTCGGCCCCGAACGCGCTGGGCGTGGCCCAGGCCGCCGGCCTGGCCCACATCAGCCTGGACCGCGCCGACGACACCGGCGTCAACGGCGGCACGGGCAGCTACAGCATCTACCGCATCGCGCTGGACCAGTGAACCGGGTCTGACCGGCACGCTGGCTGACGCCGGCGTGCAAACCATGAAGGGTGCCTGGTGCACCCTTTTTCTTTTTCGCCGCTGCAGAACAAGCGACGCCTCGGTGTTACCCACACCTGAGAGATGCGTCCATCTTGTTTTCCATCATGCCCGCGCAGCACTTTTTCCGGCACCGCCGGCACGCTGCCGGGCGCGCGCATTTCGATGGCAACCGCCCCCACCGGCCCTCGTGCCTTATCACCCAAGAGGTCTTCCCATGTCCCATGACCTACCCGGCGCACATGCGCCTGGTCTTCGCCAGCTGCCGCGCCTGCTGGCGCTGGCGGCCACGCTCGCGCTGGCCGCCTGCGGCAGCAGCTTCCACGGTGCTTCCGCGCCCCAGGCGCCAGCCGGCCCCGCGCTGAACGCCACGGCCCAGCTGGCGCTGCTGGAGACCACCGACCTGCACTACTACGTGCGCAGCTACAACTACTACGCGGACCGGGAAGACCCGTCCGTGGGCCTGGAGCGCACGGCGACGCTGATCCACCAGGCGCGTGCCGAATTCCCCAACACCCTGCTGGTGGACAACGGCGACACCGTGCAGGGCACGGCGCTGGGCAGCTACGAGGCGCAGGTCGAGCCGCTGCCGGCCACGCAGCAGCTGGGCCTGTACCAGGCCATGGCCACGCTCCGGTACGACGCCGGCGTGCTGGGCAACCATGAATTCAACTTCGGCCTGCCCTTTCTGAGCCAGATCCTGGGCGGCGGGCTGGATGTGGAGGGTGTCGACCCGACCATCGGCAGCCAGGACAAGGGCCCGGGCTTCCCCATGGTGACCGCCAACGTCACCAGCCTCAAGAGCCAGCGGCCGCTCATAGCCCCCTATGTCATCCTGGAGCGCGGGCTGCGCGCCACACAGGCCGATGGCACGGCGGCCACGCTGCCGATCAAGATCGGCGTGATCGGCCTGACCACACCCAGCATCGTGAGCTGGGACAAGGACAAGCTCCAAGGCAGGATCAGCACGCAGGACGGGCGCGACACCGCCGCCAAATATGTGCCCGAGGTGCGCGCCCAGGGCGCCGACCTGGTGTTCGTGCTGCTGCACGGCGGCATGACCGCCAGCGGCTACTCCGCCCACATGGACAACCCCGGCTACTACATCACTCGGGACGTGCCGGGCATAGACGGCATCGTGATGGGCCACGAGCACGGCACCTTCCCCGACCGCGGCGCCAACCCGGCCTACAGGTTCGAAGGGGCGGACAACGCCAAGGGCACGGTCAACGGCGTGCCCGCCGTCATGGCCAGCTACTGGGGCAAGGGCCTGGGGGTCATCCACTACACGCTCCAATGGGACGCCGCAGCCAAGCGATGGTCGGTGGACCGCGCCAAGACCGACGTGCAGGTGCGCACCATCGATTCCAAGGATGCGGCCGGCAGAACCCAGTATGTGGCCTCCGACCCGGCGGTGGTTGCCGCAGTCCAGGAGTTGCACGACAAGACCCGCGCTTACGTTGCTTCGCCCATAGGCACCAGCGACTTCCGCCTGACCTCCATGCTGGCCGATGTGGGCAACGTGGGTGCGCTGCAGATCGTCAACCAGGCCCAGCAGGAGTATGTGGCGAACTACGTGCAGGCCAGCCTGCCGCAGTACGCCCATCTTCCAGTGCTGTCCGTGACCTCGCCCTTCAAGTCGGGCTTTGCCGGCGGCCGCGACTTCACCGACGTGGCGGCCGGCACCATGACGGTCGCAGCGGCGGCCGACCTCTACCCGTATGACAACAACACCGTCCATGCGGTGAAGGTCAATGGCGCGCAGCTCAAGCTGTGGCTGGAATACGCGGCCCAACGCTTCAACCAGATCGACCCGGCCAGCACGCAGGACCAGTGGCTGATCAATGACGGCAAGACCGGCGTGCAGTCGGGCCTGTCCTTCCCCGGCTACCTGTTCGATGTCTTCACCGCGGCGCAGCTGCAATACGAGATCGACGTGACCCAGCCCAGGTACGACGTCAACCACCCGGCCCCGGGCGCTGGGCGCATCAGGAACCTGGCGTACCAGGGTCGGCCCGTGGACGACGCCCAGGAGTTCATCGTCGTCACCAACCACTACCGCGCCCACAGCACAGCCGCCGCCATCCTGGGCACGGGCAAGGCTTTCGACATCGTCTGGGCCGCGCCCGACGCCAACCGTGAGGTGGTGCTGAACTACGTCAAGGCGAAGAAGACCATCACCCGCGCCGCCAACGGATCGACCAGCAGCTGGCGCTTCGCCAGGGTGTCGACCGCGGGCAAGGTGCTGTTCAAGTCGGCGCCGGATGCGCTGGCCGTGGCCCAGGCCACCGGCCTGGCCCACATCAGCCTGGACCGCGCCGACGACACCGGCGTCAACGGCGGCACGGGCAGCTACAGCATCTACCGCATCGCGCTGGACCAATAGCGGTCTTGCGGGGCGGCCGAGGCCGGAACTGCCAGCGGGCCGAAAATCCGGCCCGCGGTAAAAGAGGTGTCCGGCGACACCCCTTTTTTGTTCAACGTGGCCGCTGCTGGCGCATCACTGCAGGCGCTGCAGCAGCTCCAGCGTCGGATAGCCATCGGCGGCCAGGCCCAGGCTCTGCTGGTACTGGCGCACGCCGCGGCGCGTGGCCGGGCCCATGGTGCCATCGGGCGTGCCGGTGGCGAAGCCGCGCGCGTTCAGCGCCGTCTGCATGGCCCGCACCTGGCTGCTGCTCAGGGCCTGCAGATCGCGCGGCCAGGCGGTCTGCACGCCAGGGCTGCCGGTGAGCTTTTGCGCCAGCAGGCCCACGCCCAGTGCATAGCTGGTCGAATTGTTGTAACGCAGGATGGTGCGGAAGTTGGCGCCGGTGAGGAAGGCCGGGCCGCGCGCGCCGGCCGGCAGCAGGATCGAAGCGCCTTCGAGCGCGGGCAGCGGCGTGCCGTCCAGGGACTGCACGCCCTCGCCGGCCCATTGGCTGGCGGACTGGCGCACATCGGCGTCGGCACGCGCGTAGTCGAAGCCCTGGGGCAGCCGCACCTCGAGCGCCCAGGGCTGGCCGGCCTGCCAGCCCGAGCGGGCCAGGAAGTTCGCCGTCGAGGCCATCACATCGGGCACGCTGCCCCAGATGTCGCGCCGGCCATCGCCATCGGCATCGACCGCATAGGCCAGGAAGTTCGAGGGCAGGAATTGCGTCTGGCCCATGGCCCCGGCCCAGGAACCGATCATCTGTTCGCGCGCGATGTCACGGTTTTGCAGGATCTTCAACGCGGCCAGCAGCTGGCCACGCGCCCAGTCTTCGCGCCGGCCTTCAAAGCCCAGCGTCGCCAGCGCATCGATGGTGGGAATGTCGCCGACATTGCTGCCGTAATTGCTCTCCATGCCCCAGATCGCGACCAGGATTTCCGTGGGCACGCCGTAACGCGCGACCAGCGTGTCGACTTCAGGGCGCAGTTGGCGCAATTTCTCCTGGCCGCGCGCGACGCGCTGCGCCGAGACCGCGCTGTCGAGGTAGGCCCAGACGGTGCGCGTGAACTCGGGCTGCGCGCGGTCCGAGCTGACGACGCGCGGCACGAAGCGCACGCCGTCGAAGGCCGAGTGCAGCGTGGCCTCGTCGATGCCGGAGGCGCGGGCGCTGGCGCGAAACGCCTCCACCCAGCGGATGAACTTCTGCTGCTGACTGGCTTCTTCGGCGGGGGCGGGGCTGGCGGGCGCCGCCGTGGCCGCCGTAGGCGCCGGGGCGGCAGGCGCGCTGGCCGCCGCGGGTGCGGGCGCCGGGGTTGCGGACGGGATTACGGCCGGGGGCGCGGTGGTGCAACCCGCCAGGGCAACCAGCGCCAGCATGCCGGGGGCCAGCCAGTGGCGCGCCGATGGGGGGAAGTGAGGTGTCTTTTGCATGCGTTCCATTCTCGTCGTTCCAGAGCGCGGTTAAGCCGACTTGCGCTGCTTTACCCACTGCGCGATGGCCTCGCTGTCGCCGATCAGGCGGCCGTTCACAAACAGCTGCGGCACCGTCTGCGCATTGGCGATCGCCCCCAGCGCGCGGTGGCGTATGCTTTCGGGCAGGTTGATGTCGGCATAGGCCACGCCCGCGTCCTGCAGCATCTGCTTGGCCTGGCTGCAGAAGCCGCAGCCTTCGCGGCTCAGCAGCGCCACGTGATCGGGTGCCTGCGCGTCCTTGTTGAGATAGTGCAGCAGCGTGTCCGCATCGGACACCTCGAACGGATCGCCCGGCCCCGCCGCCTCGATGAACATCTTGTCGATGATGCCGTCGCGCACCAGCATCGAATAGCGCCAGGAGCGCTGGCCGAAGTTCAGCTCGCTCTTGTCGACCAGCATGCCCATCTGCGCGGTGAAGCTGCCATTGCCGTCGGGCAGCAGAAACACGTTGTCGCAGGCTTGCTCCTTGCCCCAGCGCTCCATGACGAAAGGATCGTTCACGGCCAGGCAGATGATGTCGTCGACGCCGTTGGCGCGCAGCGTTTGCGCCAGCTCGTTGAAGCGCGGCAGATGGGTGGAGGAGCAGGTGGGCGTGTAGGCGCCCGGCAGCGAGAACACCGCCACCGTCTTGCCCTTGAACAGCTGCGTCGAATCGGTGTCCTTCCACTCGCCGTTTTCACGGTAGCGGAATGCGACATCGGGAACAGGCTGGCCTTCACGGGAGGGAAATTTTTGCATGGCATCCTCAGGATGTGCGTGGCGGGCTGGGCACGGCATGCGCCAGCCGCTGGGGAGCGCCAACGGGCGAACCGTGGCGTTGCTAGCGATGGTTCAAGTCTCCCGCATTGGCTGCCCGCGCGCGTAAGCCAAGAGCGCATGGCAGCCAAGGGCGGTTCCTACGGCGGTTTGCCCCCCGCCTGGGCCGCAGGCCACCGCCTTCCGTCCGACAAGGTCGAGCGCGCCAGTCCGGCGCCTGGTTTTGACCTGCCAGCCCATGATCACGGCAGACCTTTCATCCCCATCACGCCCTGCCCCACGCCATGAGCACCGCCTCCCACGCCACGCCGGCGCGCACACGCCGCACTCGGTCCAGCCATCCCATCGACACCACGTTGCGCAAAGTCTTCGGCCTGAAGCAGCTGCGCCCTGGCCAATTGGAAGTGATAGAGCGCGTGCTGCAGGGCACGAACACGCTCGCGGTGCTGCCCACCGGCGCGGGCAAGTCGCTGTGCTACCAATTGCCGGCCCTGCTGCTGCCGGGCACCACGGTGGTGGTCTCGCCGCTGGTGGCGCTGATGAAGGACCAGTGCGACGCCCTGCGCGCGCTGGGCGTGGCGGCAGTGCAGATCAACAGTGCGATCGCCAGCGAGGAGCTGGCGCAGGCGCGCGCGGCCATCGACAGTGGCAGCGCGCGCATCGTGCTGACCACGCCCGAGCAGATCGCCGATCCGGCGCTGACCACGGCGCTGGCGCGCCACCCGGTGAGCCTGCTGGTGGTCGACGAAGCGCATTGCATTTCCGAATGGGGCCATGATTTCCGGCCTGCGTTCCTGGACATCGCGCCGGCGGTGCGGGCCCTGGGCGCGCCGGCGGTGCTGGCGCTCACGGCCACGGCCAAGCCGTCGGTGATGACCGAGATCACGGCGCAGCTGGGCATCGCGGCCCAGGATGTGGTGCAGGCCGGTGCGTATCGACCCAACCTGCGCTTTGCCGTGGAACCGCTGGCACGCGCGGCCGACCGCATGCCACGCGCGCTGGCTTTCGTCGCCGCCCATGAGGGCACGGGCATCGTCTATACCGCCACCGTCAAGTGCGCCGAGGAACTGCATGCCAAGCTGGCCGATGCCGGCGAATCCGTGGGCCTGTACCACGGCCGGCTCCCTGCCGCCGAGCGCACGCAGGCGCAGGATGCCTTCATGGCCGGCAGCACCCGCGTGATGGTCGCCACCAACGCGTTTGGCTTGGGAATAGACAAGCCCGATATCCGCTTCGTGCTGCACTACCAGATGCCCGCCAGCGTCGACGCCTACTACCAGGAGGCCGGCCGCGCGGGCCGCGACGGCCGGGACGCGACCTGCGCCCTGCTCTATGTGCCGCAGGACCGCGCGCTGCAAAGCTTCTTTCTGTCGGGTCGTTACCCGTCTCTCGGCGAGCTGCAGGCCGTGATGGCCTTGCTGCAGCGGCCGGCGCCCACAGGCGGCTGGACCGCCGACGCCATTGTCGAGGCCGTCGACCGGCCGCGCGCCAAAGTGCTGGTCGCACTGAGCCTGCTGCGCAGCCACAAGGCCGTGCGCCGCACGCGTGCCGGCCGCTTCAACGGGGTGCGTGCGCTGGACGACGCCGCGCTCGAAGCCCTGCTGGCCGGCTACCGCGCGCGCCGCGAGCAGGACGGCGCCACGCTGGAAGCCATGGTGGCCTATGCACAAAGCGGGCGCTGCCGCTGGCAGGGCGTGCTCGCGGCGCTGGGCGAATCGTCGGCCGACAGCTGTGGGCATTGCGACAACTGCCAGCGCCTGGCCGACCTGGCGCGCCTGACTCCGCTGCTGGAAAATCAACAGCCCATAGCGCTGCCCGCCAGTTCCGCGGCGCCGGCCAAGCCGCGCTTTGCGGGCGGCGACACGGTGCGCGCCAAACGCTATGGTGCCGGCCAGGTGGTCGAAGCCGACCAGAACTCCGTGACGGTGGAATTCCCGAACGGCGAGCGCCGCACCTTCCTGCCGGAGTTCGTGCGCGTGGCGCGGCCGGCAAAGGTGGCAGCCATCAGCGCGCACGGCTAGCCGCGCCCGGGGCGGGTCACTGCGCCGCTATTTCGCCAGCGAACCCATTGAATCGAGCAGCAGCGTCATCTGGCGCTTGTCTTCCTGCACAAAGGCGGTGGTGGCCGCGGGCGACATCACCAGCCGCTCCGAGCCCTGCGACAGCAGAAACTGCCGGAAACCCTCGTCGGCCAGCGTGGCATCCAGCGCCTGCGCCAGCTTCTGCAGCACGGGCGCCGGCGTGGCACGTGGCGCCGACAGCGTGTACCAGGTCGACGACTCGGCGTTGGCAATGCCCGCCTGGGCCAGCGTCGGCACATCGGGCAGCAGTTCCGAGCGCTGGCGCGACGAATAGGCCAGCGCCTTGAGCTTGCCTTCCTTCACGAAGGGCAGCACCGCCGCCAGGTTGAGCATGCCCAGTTGCACCTGGCCGCCCAGCACATCCTTGAGCGCCGGGGCCGCGCCGGCATAGGGCACATGGGTCAGCTTGACGCCGGCGCGTTGCTGCAGCAGCACGCCGCCGAGGTGGGTGGCGCCGCCGGTGCCGGCCGAGGCGTAGTTCAGGGCGCCAGGCTGCTTGCGCGCCAGCGCCAGCAGATCGGCGACGCTGTCGAGCTTCAGCGCCGGGTGGCTCACCAGCACATTGGGCTGGTTGGCGACCACGCCGATGAAGTCGAAGTCGGCCACGCCGTCATAGGCAATCTTCTGCATCAGCGGCGTGACCACATGGCCGGCCGAGGTGCTGATGAGCAGGGTGTAGCCATCGGGCTTGGCGCGGGCCACATGGCCGGTGCCTATGGTGGCTGCGCCGCCGGCCTTGTTTTCCACGATGACCGGGGTCTTCAATCGGGTTTCAAGCTGGCGGGCGAGCGTGCGCGCCAGATTGTCGGCCGGGCCGCCCGCGGCATAGGGGTTGACCAGGGTGATGGCGCGCGTGGGCCAGCTGTCCTGGGCGGCGGCCAGGCCGCAGGCAGCGACCGCGGCCAGCGCCAGCAGGCTGCGGCGGCAAAGTGAAGTGGGCAACATGTCTCGTTCTCTTTCTTGGTTTGGAATGGGTCAGCCCGCCGCGCCTTCGCCACCGGGCGGTTTTTGCAGCATCGGACGGTGAAAGATCTCGCCCAGGCCGCTGTAGAACGGACCGCCCAGCCGGGCCACAGGCCGCATCTTCTGCGCATCGACACGCTGGCCGTCATAGACCGCGCTCGACAGGTGAAACGCCAGCACTTCACCGATGTAGAGGGTGTTGACGCCGCGCCCCAGCGTCACGGCCTGGTCGAGCCGGCATTCCATCTGCACCGGCGACGAAGCGATGCGCGGCGCGCGCACATGGCGGCTGGGCAGCAGCGCCAGGCCCAGCGCCTCCGCCTCGCTGATCTCCGGCGGGTACTCCCAGGCGCTGCGGTGCATCTCCTCCATCGTGGCTTCGGTGGCCACATTGACGACGAACTCGCGGCTCGCGAGGATGTTGCGGGCGGTGTCCTTGATGGCGCCATCGCCGGCGCGCAAGGCGATGTTCACCGCCAGCATCGGCGGGCTGGTGGCGACGTAGTTGTAGGAACTGAAGGGCGCGACGTTGACGCGCCCCGTGGCATCGACCGTGGTGATCCAGGCAATGGGCCGGGGCACGACGCAGCCGACCAGCAGGCGGTAGGCGGTTTCGGTGTCCAGCGCGGCGCGATCGACGCAGGTGAAGTCGTGGGCGGGCGGGCGGCTCATGGCGCCCTTTCGGTCAGTTGCATGCTTGTCTCCTAGTGGCTTTATGGCCCCCGGCAAACCGGGCGCGGCTTTGCTGCATTGTGGAAGTCGCACCGGCGCCCTGACCTGCCCTGGCGGCGCAAAGCTGCTATGCAAAGGCTGTGGGTCGCAGGCATGCCACCCGCGTTGGGGTAGACTCCATCCTGGGTGGCATGCCATTGGGGCGTTCCAGGGAATAGCGAAGGTCGGGCCGCCTCGCTGCTCTGCGATGCGCGCATGTTCAATATCCCCATCGAATCGATGGCTGCAGCAGTCTTTGCTGTAGCCCTGGCCCATACCTTCGCTGCCAAGCAGTTCGAACGCCTGTCCCAGCGTTTTCCACGCCATGCCGGCCTGTTCCATCTGCTGGGCGAGGTCGAGGTGGTCTTTGGCTTCTGGGCCATGGTGCTGATCGCGCTCATGGCACTGGCCAGCGGCGGCGACGCGGCCATCGCCTATGCGGAGTCGCGCAACTACACCGAGCCGCTGTTTGTGTTTGTGGTGATGGTGATCGCCGCATCCAAGCCGGTGCTGGCCACCGTGATGTCACTGGTCAACACCATGGCCCGCTGGGCACCGTTGCCGACACCGCTGGCCACCGCCTGGCTGGGCCTGGCCGCCGTGCCCCTGCTGGGCTCGCTGATCACCGAGCCCGCGGCCATGACCATCGCCGCGCTGATGCTGGCCTCGCAGATCTTTCGGCGCCAGGTGCCCGAAGCGCTCAAATACCTGGCGCTGGGCGTGCTGTTCGTGAACGTTTCCATTGGCGGCACGCTGACCTCCTATGCCGCGCCGCCGGTGCTGATGGTGGCCACGGCCTGGCAGTGGGACAGCGCCTTCATGTTCTCCACCTTTGGCTGGAAAGCGGCCCTGGCCGTGCTGGTCAATGCCTCGGTGGCGACCTTCTTGCTGCGCCAGCATCTGCGCCCCACCCTGCCGGGCAATGACGATCTGGCGGTCGAGACGCGCGTGCCGCCGGCGGTCGCGGCCGTGCACCTGGCCCTGCTGGCGGGTGTGGTGTGGTTCGCCCACCACCCGGTGGTGTTTCTGGGCCTGTTCCTGCTGTTCCTGGGTTTCACCCAGGCCTATGCACGCCATCAAAACCCGTTGATTCTCAAGGAAGCCCTGCTCGTGGGCTTCTTCCTCGCGGGCCTGGTGGTGCTGGGCGGCATGCAGCAATGGTGGCTGCAGCCGATTGTCTCGGGCCTGGAGCCGCTGGCCCTGTTCCTGGGGGCCATCGGACTCACGGCCATCACCGACAACGCGGCCCTGACCTATCTGGGCTCGCTGATCTCGGGCATTTCCGATGAGTCCAAGTACCTGCTGGTCGCAGGCGCCGTGGCCGGCGGCGGTCTCACCGTGATCGCCAACGCGCCCAACCCGGCCGGCGTGGCCTTGCTCAAGCGCGGCTTTGCCGATGAGACCGTGGGCGCGTCGGGCCTGCTGCTGGGCGCCCTCGCACCCACGGCCGTGGCGGCCGCAGCCTTCTTCTTTCTCTGATCGCGGCGCCGCATCAGACCTTGGTGCGCACGTAATAGCGCTTGGGCAGGCCCCAGGCAATGACCACGAAGCTGACCACCAGGGCCGCGGCCAGCGCATACAGGCCCATGGAGGCGCTGCCGGTCACATCCTTGACCTTGCCCACCATATAGGGGCTGATCAGGCCGCCAAGCTGGCCTATGGAGTTGATCAGCGCAATGCCCGCGGCCGCGGCCATGCCGGTCAGAAAGCGCTGCGGGAAGACCCAGAACAGGCCGATGGCCGAGATCACGCCGGTCGCGGCAATCGTCAGGCCCACCAGCAAGGCGGTGGTGTGGGCGCTGTACATGCCGCAGATGAAGTAGCCTATGCCGCCGGCCAGCGCGGTGAGCGCCAGATGCCAGCGGCGCTCGCCCGTGCGGTCGGAGTTCTTGCCCAGCAGGATCATCACCACGCCGGCCACCAGATAGGGGATGGACGAGATCAGGCCGATGGTGAAGGTGTCCTGCGTGCCCGCGGTCTTGATCAGCTGGGGCATCCAGAACACCAGGCCGTAGATGCCGCCGGCCAGGCACATGTAGATCAGCGACAGGGTGTAGGTGGCGGGCTCGCGCAGCGCGGCGCCGAAATGGTGGGCGTCGGCCTCCTTGGCATCGCCGCTGACCAGGTCGCTCCAGAACTTCCTGTCGCCGGCAGGGAGCCATTTGGCGTCCTTGATCTCATCGTCCAGGTGGAACCAGACAATGATGCCCAGGATGATCGAAGGAATGCCTTCGAGCAGGAACAGCCATTGCCAGCCCTGCAGGCCCATGGCGCCATCGGTGAACTTCATGATGCCGCCCGAGATCGGCCCGCCGATCACGCCGCAAAAGGCGATGCCGGACATGAAGATGGTGTTGATGCGGCCCCGGCGCTTGGACGGGAACCACTTGGTGAAGTAGTACAGCGCGCCCGGCACGAAGCCGGCCTCCAGCGCGCCCACCAGGAAGCGGATGAAGTAGAACCCCATCTCGCTGGTGACGAACATGGTGCAGGACGAGGCAATGCCCCAGGTGACCATGATGCGCATGATCCAGATCCGCGCCCCCACGCGGTGCAGGATCATGTTGCTGGGCACTTCGAACAGGAAGTAGCCGACAAAGAAGATGCTCGCGCCCAGGCCGTACACCGCATCGGAAAAACCCAGCTCGCTTTGCATCTGCAGCTTGGCGAAGCTGATGTTCACGCGGTCCAGGTAGGCCATCACCCAGCAGATCACCAGCAAGGGCATGAAGCGCCAGAAGACCTTGCTGTAGATTGCCTTCTCGCGTGAATCGTCCCCCGTGACCACGCCACCGTCCATGTGCAACGCTGTGCTCATAGCTTGTCTCCTTGATTGGTATGTCGCGCCGCTATGCTGCGGCGTGCGGATTGTCGTGTGGTGAATGCAGCGTTCAGTAGGTGGCGCGGCCGCCGGAGAGATCGAACACCGCGCCGGTGGTGAAGGAGTTCTCCGCGCTGACCAGCCAGCCCACCAGCGAGGCGATCTCGTCGACCTGCACGAAGCGACCGCGCGGAATCTTGGCGAGCATGTAGTCGATGTGCTGCTGCGACATCTGGTCGAAGATCTTGGTCTTGGCCGCCGCGGGCGTGATCGCGTTGACCGAGATGTTCTGGCCCGCGGTTTCCTTGCCAAGGCTCTTGGTGAGCGCGATGACGCCGGCCTTGGAGGCGCTGTAGGCGCAGGCGTTGGGGTTGCCCTCCTTGCCGGCGATCGAGGCCACGTTGACGACGCGGCCGTAGCCCTGGTCCAGCATGCTCTTGACCAGCACCTTGTTGACATTGAAGGTGCCGTTCAGATTCACCTTGAGCACCTGCTCCCACTCGGCTTCGGGGTAGTCCACGGTGGGCGCATTCGCGCCCGCGATGCCGGCGCTGTTGACCAGGATGGACACCGGGCCCAGCGCCGCCGTGGTGCCGGCCGCGGCCTGTTCCACGCTGGCCATATCGGTGATATCGGTGACCACGGTGTGCACCCGGCCCTGCCCTTCGAGGGCCTGGCGGGCCGCATCCAGCGCCACCGGGTCGCGGTCCCACAGCGCCACCGCAGCGCCGCCCGCGAGCAGGCGTTGCACGACGCACAGGCCTATGCCCTGGGCGCCGCCCGTGACCACGGCCACCTTGCCGGAGAAATCGTATTGGTTCATGGGCTGCTCCTCAGGCGGCGACGACGCGTTGCTGCTGTTCACCCAGGCCGTCTATGCCCAGGCGCATGGTCTGGCCGGCACGCAGGTAGACGGGTTCGGGCTTGATGCCCATGCCCACGCCCGGAGGCGTGCCGGTGGAGATCACGTCGCCGGGGTACAGCGTCATGAACTGGCTGAGGTAGGCAATGATCTGCGGCACCTTGAAGATCATGGTGGCGGTGCTGCCGTCCTGATAGCGCTGGCCGTCGACTTCGAGCCACAGGCGCAGCTGGTGCGGGTCGGCAATCTCGTCCTTGCTGACCAGCCAGGGGCCGGTGGGGCCGAAGGTGTCGCAGCCCTTGCCCTTGTCCCAGGTGCCGCCGCGCTCGATCTGGTAGGCACGCTCGGACACATCGTTGACCACGCAATAGCCCGCGACATGGTCCATGGCCTCGGACTCCTCGATATACGACGCAGTCTTGCCAATCACCACCCCGAGCTCGACTTCCCAGTCGGTCTTGAGCGAGCCGCGCGGAATGCGCACATCGTCGTTCGGCCCCACGACGGCCGAAGTCCACTTGTTGAACACCACCGGTTCCTGGGGAATCGGCATATTCGATTCCGCGGCGTGGTCGGCGTAGTTCAGGCCTATGCAGATAAACTTGCCGATCCGGCCGACGCAGGCGCCCAGGCGCGGCTGGCCCGCGACGCGCGGCAGTGTGCTCAGGTCCAGCGCCTGGAGCTGCTGCCAGGCAGGGCCGGCCAGGAATGGGCCATCGATGTCGGCCGTGAGGCCGGAGAGATCGCGGATTTGGCCCTCCTGGTCCAGGACTCCGGGCTTCTCCTGACCCGCGGGTCCGTAGCGCAACAACTTCATATGACGTCTCCGTATGCTTCATTGGGATGGAGCGCAGTTTAGGAGCCGCAGCGGCGGTTTCCCATGCGGAAGATGGCGCCCAGAAAACACAATGGAATCTCCAGACAAACCCGAACAGGACAATCCCCAGCTTGCGAGCCTGCATGCCATTGGCGGCCGGCTCAAGTTCAAGCAGCTCAAGCTGCTCATCGCCATCGAGGACATGGGCTCGGTGCACCAGGCCGCAGCGCTGCTGCACATGTCGCAGCCCGGGGTGAGCAAGGCGCTCAAGGAGATCGAGGACGCCATCGGCGTGACGCTGTTCGCGCGCACGCCGCAAGGGCTGGTGCCCACCGACATGGGCTGCTGCACCATCCGCTATGCGCGCCTGATGCTCTCCAGCCTGTCGCACATGCACCAGGAGATGCTGAACCTGTCCCGGACCTCGGGGCGGCGCATTGCCGTGGGCACGATTGCCGGCGCGCTCGCGGCGGTGCTGGCCAATGCCTTGATTGCCTTTCACCAGCTGCACCCCGACGTCACCGTCGACCTGCAGGAAGGCACCAGCGCCGACCTGCTCGAAGGCCTGCAAAGCGGCGTGCTGGATCTGGCGCTGTGCCGCACCTCGGTCGCCAAGCGCACGGACATCTTCCAGTTCGAATGGCTGCACGACGAGGAAGTCGCGGTCGCGGTGTCGCCCATGCATGCGCTGAGCCAGACCCGCAATGTCAGCTGGCAGCAGGTGGTGCAGTACCCGTGGATACTGTTTCCCGGCCACATGCCCTTGCGCACCCTGCTCGAGCGTGAAGCCGCGAGCAACGGCGTGGTGCTGGGCTTTCGGCCGGTCGAGACCGCGTCGACGTTCGCCACCGCCTTGCTGCTCAACAAGAGCCCGGAGATGGTCGCCTTGATGTCACTCGAGACGCTGGAGTTCTTCGCGGCGCGCGGCACGGTGGCGCGCCTGGACCTGCGCGTTCAGGCCAGCGCCGAGCCCTATGGCATCGTCACGCGCAGCGGCGCCACCGAGGCCGACGTCGTGGCGGCGCTCAAGGACTGCATACGCCGCCAGGCCCTGTCGGCCGCGCGGCAGCGGGCATGACGGCCGGCCGGCCCCACGGGCCGGCAAAAGCGCGCGCTACCTGGCGGCAGCGGGCATGCGCCACCAGCGCAAAGTGGCCTGGGGCTGGGCCAGCTGCACCGCCTCGCCCATCACCGGCGTGAGGGTGGCCACGCCGCGCGCCTCGGCCAGCTGCACGATGCGCTCGAACGGGTCGTCCCAGGCATGCAGGGCCAGATCGAAGGTGCCGTTGTGGATGGGCAGCAGATGGCGCCCGCGCAGGTCCAGATGGGCTTGCAGCGTCTCCTCGGGCTGCATGTGCACATCGGGCCAATGGGGGTCGTAGGCGCCGGTCTCGACCAGGGTCACGTCAAACGGCCCGTAGCGCTCGCCAATGCTGCGAAAGCCGGCGTGGTAGCCGGTGTCGCCGCTGAAGAACAGCCGCAGATCGCCCGACAGAATCACCCAGGAGGCCCACAGCGTGCGGTTGCGGTCGCGCAAGCTGCGGCCCGAGAAATGCTGGGCCGGCGTGGCGATCAGCTGCACGCCGCCGATCTCCACCGACTGCCACCAGTCGCGCTGCTGCACCTTGGCGGCGTCCACGCCCCAGGCGATCAGCCGGTCGCCGACGCCCAGGGGCGTGATGAAATGCCGCACCTTGGGCGCGAGCGCCAGGATGGCGGCATGGTCCAGGTGGTCGTAATGGTCGTGCGACAGGATCACGCCCTCGATGGGCGGCAGGTCTTGCAGCGCGATGGGCGGCGCATGAAAGCGTTTCGGGCCCAGCCACTGCAGCGGCGAAGCGCGCTCGGAAAACACCGGATCGGTGAGCCAGAAGCTGCCCTGGAGCTTGATCAGCAGGGTCGAATGCCCGAGCCGGTAGAGGCTGCCGTCGGGCGCGGCCTGCAGCTGCGCCGCGCTCAGCGCGACCACTGGCACCGGCGCCGCGGGCACGCTGTCGGCGGGCTTGTCGAATAGCAGGCTCCAGCTGATGGCCAAGGCCTTGCGCCAGCCCGGCGCCGCGGCCTGGACCACATTGCGGAACCGGCCCTGCGCCGTTTGCGGCGAGCCGCCGTGCCGCGCAGTGCGGCTGCACGCGGAAGACGAAAGGCATGCCATGGTGGTGAGGACTCCTGCAACAAGGGTGGACGCGGGGCGCCGCAGACAAGGCCGTCGGCGGAAAAAAAGTACACTGGCAAGTGTAGTTTTACCGCAGAAAAAAGTAAACCCGGCAGTGTGATAATTTGCCGCATGACCACCGAGCGACTCACCGACCGCAAACACGCCGCCATCGTGCAGGCCGCCGTGGCGCAGTTCCGCGCCAGCGGCTTCGAAGCCACCAGCATGGACCAGGTCGCGGCCACGGCCGGGGTGTCCAAACGCACGCTGTACAACCACTTCGCCAGCAAGGAAGCGCTGTTCGCGGAGATTCTGGTGCAGCTGTGGGACCGCAGCGCCGCCCTGCTGGACGCCCGCTACCGGGCCGATCAGCCACTGCAAAAGCAGCTCTCGGCCCTGCTGTTGCAGAAAGTGGCCATGGTCTCGGGCGCGGATTTCATCGACCTGGCGCGCGTGGTCATCACCGCCACCAGCCACTCGCCGCAGCGCGCGCAGGAGATGCTGCAGCGCCTGGCGGAAAAGGAAAACGCGCTGCTGACCTGGGTGCGCGCCGCGCAGCAGGACGGCCGGCTGCGGCCGGCCGAACCACAGCAAGTGGTCCAGCAGATGGAAAGCCTGGTCAAGGGCAGCGCCTTCTGGCCGCAGGTCACGCTGGGCCAGGCGCGGCTGCCGGCCAAGGCGCAAAGGCAGCTGGCGGCCGATACCGCTGAACTGATGCTCAGCCGCTACGCCGCCTAGAGGCAAGCCCCAGGTCAACCGGTGGGCAATGCGGCGGCGCCCACCGCCGGCACGCCGCCGCCCAGCACCCGGTACAGCGTGGCCAGCGCATTGCGCTGGTCGAGCCGGTTTTGCTGCTGCGCCAGTTCCGCGCTGCGGCGGCGCTCCTGCGCATCGAGCCACAGGCGCAGCGCCGCGGCGCCGGTGCGGTAGCGCACTTCGTACAGCCGCTCGGCTTCGCGCGCCGCGGCCAGCTGCAGCGCCAGTTGCTCGCCCTGCACGGCCAGCTGCGTGCGCGCCGACAGCGCGTTCTCGACATCGGCCAAGGCGGTGTACAGCGTCTGGCGGAAGTTGGTGACCGCTTCGGCATATTGCGCGCTGGCAAGTTCACCCGACAGCTGCATCTCGCGCGCGCGCAGGAACGGCAGGCTCAAGCCCGCGCCCAGCGCGGCCACGGGATTGGACAGCAGGCTCAGCAGCGCGCTGCTCGACGTGCCCAGCTGGCCGGTGAGCGTCAGCGCCGGGTAGTAGCTGGCGCGCGTCGCATCGCCGCTGGCCAGCACATTGCGCAGCCGGGCTTCGGCCGCGCGCAGGTCGGGGCGGCGCGCCAGCAGCTCGGCCGGCACGCCCGCGGCCACCAGGGGCAGCGCGGTCTCGGGCAGGCGTGTGGGCGTTTGTGGCAGCAGTTGCGCCAGCGTATCGACGCCCGGCGCGGCGACGCCCGGCGGCCCATCCATCAGCAGCGCCAGCGCATTGCGCGTTTCCACGCGCAGCTGTTCGAGCTGCGCCAGCACGGCGCGCTGGCTGGCGACGGTCTGCTCGGCCTCGCGCAGTTCCAGCGCCGAGACCGCGCCGGCCGCGTACTGCGCGCGCACCAGCTCCTGGGTGCGCAGCGCATAGGCCAGGCTGTCGCCGCCGCTGTCCAGGCGCTGCTGCACATAGGCCAGTTGCCAGTACAGCCCGGCGGCCGTGCCGGCCAGCGCCTGGGCCGCGGCTTCGAGGTCCTGCTGCGTGGCGCGCGCCGCCCATTCGGCCGCATCGCGGGTGCGCGCCACGCGGCCCCACAGATCCACCTCATAGCTGGCCGACAGCGTGGCGCCGCTGCTGCGCACAGTGGCGTTGCCATCGCCGTCGAGCCGGCGCGAGGCATTGCTGCTGACGCTGGCGCCCAGGGTGGGCGCGAGCGAGGTCGCGGCAATGCCGGCCTGCAGCTGCGCCTGGCGCACGCGCCAGGCCGCGGCCGCGAGGTCGTTGTTGCGCGTGAGCGCCGTCTCGATCAGCTGGTCCAGCGCGGGGTCGTTGAACTGGCGCCACCAGCGCTCTGGCAGCTCGGCGGCCTGGGCGGGCGCCACCGACTGCTGCCAGGCGGCGGGCAGGGCAACCGCGGGCGTCTGGTAGTCGGAGCGCGTGCCGGCACAGCCCGCGAGCAGCAGCGCCAGCACCAGAGGTGTCATTGCGGGAATTCGGTTCTGGGTCATCGCTTGTCACTCGCGCGCCAGCGCGTCTATGGGGTTGAGGCGGGCCGCGCTGCGCGCCGGCAGGAAGCCGAACACCACGCCGATCAGCGTGGAACAGGCAAATGCCCAGACCATGGAGCTGGTGGAGAACGCCAGCGGCACGACCGGCACGAAATGCATGATCAGCGCGCCCAGGCCCACGGCGATGCCAATGCCCAGCGCGCCGCCGATCAGGCACACCAGCACCGCCTCGATCAGGAACTGCTGCTGTATGTCGCCCTGGCGCGCGCCCACGGCCATGCGCACGCCGATCTCGCGCGTGCGCTCGGTCACCGACACCAGCATGATGTTCATCACGCCAATGCCGCCGACCATCAGCGAGATCACCGCGATCGAGGCGATCAGCAGCGTCAGCGTGCGCGTGGTGTTCTCTATGGTCTGGCGGATGCTGTCGGTGTTGAGCACATAGAAGTCCTCGCGGCCGTGGCGCGTCTTGAGCAGCTGGTGGATGCCCTGCTCGGCCGCGGCCATGGGCGCGCTGTCGGACACGCGCACGGTGATGCTGCGCAGGTAGTTCTGCCCCACGATGCGGCCCATGGCCGTGGTGTAGGGCACCCAGACATTGAGCGCCTCGGAGTTGCCGAAGGCATTCTCGTTCTTGGCGACCACGCCGATCACGCGCACCGGCACGCTGCCCAGCAGCAGCACCTCGCCCACGGGGTTCGCCAGATTCGGAAACAGCTTGGCGCGCGTGTTGTCGTCGATCACCGCGACCTGCTGCAGCTCCTGCACCGCCGCCTGCTCGAAGGCCACACCCTGCGCGAACTTCACGCCCTTGACGCGGAAGTACTGCTCGCCCACGCCGTTCACCGTGCCCGTGAGCTCCACATTGCGCCAGCGAAAGCGCGTTGCCGTGCTGACGTTGGGCGTGACGCTGTCGACATAGGGCTGGGCGGCGAGCGCGTCGGCGTCGCTTGGCACCAGGGTGCGCACCGCGGCCGCGCGCACATCGCCAAAGCCCGCGCCCGAGAACACTTCGATGGTGTTGGTGCCTATGGCGCTGATGTCTTCAAGCACTTTCTTCTGCGCGCCCGAGCCCAGCGCCACCACCGACACCACCGAGGCAATGCCGATGATGATGCCCAGCATCGTCAGAAAGGTGCGCAGCCGGTGGGCGTTCATGGCCAGCAGCGCCATGTGGAAGGCTTCGCGGAAACGGTCGCCAAACGCCGACACGCGCGCCGCCAGCCCCGTGGGCGCGGCGGCCGGCACCTCCTTGGCCCGCGACGCCGGCGCAGGCGCGGCCTCGCGCCGCGTATCGCCGACGATCACGCCGTCGCGGATCTCGATCACGCGCTCGGCATGCGCGGCCACGCCCATGTCGTGCGTGACGATGATGACCGTATGGCCCTCGGCATGCAGCTCGCCCAGGATCTTCATGACCTCGGCGCCCGAATGCGTGTCCAGCGCGCCCGTGGGTTCGTCGGCCAGGATCACGCGCCCGCCATTCATCAGCGCGCGCGCAATCGATACGCGCTGCTGCTGCCCGCCCGAGAGCTTGCCCGGCGTATGGTGCATGCGCTCGGCCAGGCCCAGGCGCTCGAGCAGCGCGCTTGAACGCGCATGGCGCTGGGCGCGCGTGCGCCCCGCATACACGGCCGGCACCTCGACATTGCCTTGCGCCGTGAGATCGGACAGCAGGTGGTAGCGCTGGAAGATGAAGCCGAAATGTTCGCGCCGCAGCTCGGCGAGTTCGTCGGGCGTGAGCTGGCCGGTTTCGCGCCCGGCGACGCGGTAGCTGCCGCGCGTGGCCGTGTCCAGGCAGCCGAGGATGTTCATCAGCGTGGACTTGCCCGAACCGGACTGGCCGACGATGGCCACCATCTCGCCCGAGTGGATGGACAGGTCGATGTTCTTGAGCACCGCGAGCACCTGGTCGCCCGCGGGAAACTCGCGCGTGACGCCGCTGATTTCCAGCAGCGGCCGGCCCGCAGCGGGGGAATTCACGTCAACTTGCATGGCGTGCGTTCCCGTCATTGCGGTGGCGGGCCGCCGCGCATGCCGCTCTTGGCCGGCGCCGCGGCGCCGTCGCCCAGCACCACCTGCTCGCCCGCGGCCAGGCCTGCGGTGATCTCGGCCGTGACATTGTTGTTGAGTCCGACCTTGACCGCGCGCGGCTGGGCGCTGCCCGCGGCATCGAGCACGCGCACCGCGACCGTGCCGTCGGCGTTGCGCGCGCCCAGCGCCGCCGAAGGAATCGTGACCACGCCCTTGGCCTCGGCGCGCACGATATACACCTGGGCCGTCATCGAGATGCGCAGCTTGCCGTCGGGGTTGGGCACGTCGAACAGGCCGTTGTAATAGATGGCCGTGGCCGCGGCGGTGCTGGCCGCGGTGCTGGCCGCCGTGGTTTCCGTCAGGATCGAATCCGGCGCGGGCTCGACCGCGCGCAGCGTCGCCTGGTAGCGCTGGTTGGGCTCGCCCAGGATGGTGAACGACACCTTCTGCCCGGGCTGGACGCGCGTCACATCGGCCTCGGAGATCTGCGCCTTGACGGTCATGGAGTCCACCTTGGCGAGCTTGATGATGGTCGGCGCCGCCTGGTTGGCGTTGACGGTCTGGCCTTCCTGGGTCACCAGGGCAACGACCTGGCCGTCCATGGGCGCGACGATGCGCGTATAGCCCAGGTTGAGCTTGGCGGTGTCGGCGGCGATTTCCGCCTGGCGCATCTGCGCCTGCAGCGCGTCGATTTCCGCCAGCGTGGCACGGTAGGTGGCCTCGGCGCTTTCCAGATCGGCCTGCGGGCCGGCGTCGGCCGCGCGCAGCTGCTGCTGGCGCCGGAAGGCCTGTTCCACCTGCGACAACGAGGCCTGGCGCGCGCGCAGATTGGCGCGCGCCGTGGTCAGCGCGGCCTCGGCATTGCGCACCGTGTTCTGCTGCGTCAGCGAGTCGATCTCGGCAATCAATTGCCCTTGCTTGACGTTGTCGCCCAGCGCCACCTTCAGCGACTTGATCTGGCCCGACACCTGCGCGCCCACGCTGACCTGCTTGAAGGCCTGCAGCGTGCCGCTGGCCAGCACCGTGTCCTCGAGGTCACCCGTGACGGCGGCCGCGGTGATGAAGTTGCTCGGCGGCTTGGCGGGAAAGAACTGCCATTTCGCGAATGCGGCAGCCGCCGCGATCAGCACCAGGCCGATGACGATGCGCTTGGTTGTCTTCTTGGAAGTGGGCATGGGAATGGGGTTCTGGGCGGCCTGGGGCGCCACGCCTGGGGAACTCGTGTCTGCACGCGACAGGCGCACGAGCGGTTGTGCGAAGACATGTGCGGGCTTGTGGGCAGTCCGTCACATGCGGCCTCGGCCGGGGGCAAGGCACTTGGGTGGGAATGCGGCGCCGTCTGGCGCGCACCGCAGTGGCCTTGATTCTAGGGCAATGGCCGGGGCGCGAGCGCTCACGCATGCTGGGCCGCCGTCAAGGTGCTGCCGATGACCGCCAGCGAAATGGCCGCCACGGCCGCCCATTGGGCGCCGGACAATTGCTCGCCCAGGATGATGCCACCGGCCACGGCCCCGACCGCGGGAGCGGCACCGACCAGCACGCCGAACAGGCGCGTCGGCAGCCGGCGCAGCGCCCACATCTCCAGGGTGTAAGGCACGGCACTGGAGAGAATGGCCACCACCAGCCCGATGGCCAGAATCGACGGCAGCAGCAGCGTGGCGCCGGCCGACCAGGCGCCAAAGGGCACGGTGATGACGGCCGCCAGCGCCATGCCCCAGGCGACGGCATCGAGGTCGGGAAAATCCGCCGCGCGCTTGCCGTAGAGAATGTAAAGCGCCCAGGTGGCGGCCGCGCCCAGGGCGCAAGCGACGCCCACCGGGTCCAGCGCCGACGCTGGCCCAGCGGTAGGCAAAAGCAGCCACAGCCCGAAACCCGCCGCCGCCAGCCAGGCCAGATCCAGCAGGCGCCTGGCGCCCAGCAGCACCACCCCCAGCGGCCCCAGCACCTCGATGGCGATGGCGATGCCGATGGGAATGCGCGCGAACGCCTGGTAGATCAAGGCATTCATCAGCCCCAGCGTCGCGCCGTAGACCAGCAGCACCGGCAGATGCCGGTAGCGCGGCGGGCGCTTCCATGCCTGGCGCAGCGCAATCAGCAGGCAGGCGGCCAGGCCGATGCGCAACGCCGTCATGCCCGCCGGGCCGACGCTTGAAAAAAGCTGCTTGGCAAAGGCCGCGCCCACGTTCTGCACGACCAGCGACGCCAGCACCGCGGCCACGCCGGCCCATGCGCCGGCACCCGGGCCGGGATTCGATTCAAGCTGCATGGTTGAAGGAGGAAAGCATGCTGCCGATTATCTGGTTTGACTTGGGGTCGATGCGCCAGAACGTCGCGGTCGTCGACTCCAGGCCCGCGGCCGGCTCGCGCCCGCGGGCACGCCCAAGGCGCCGGTGGGCAAGCGCAATGCCGAAGTCAACCGCATCCTGCATCCTGCAGCTTGCGGACCTGGGCCAGAGCCTGGTCGATGCGGGCATGGCGCCGGGCGCGACTTTAGCCGCTAAAAAACGCGCTCCGGCAGCGGCCGCTCAGGGCTGGCCGCCGCTGTGCGCCGCTGCCGCGGCGGCCGCGATGGCTTCGGGCGGCCAGGCGGCAGGCTGGGGCACTTCGCAGGGCGCATCGGTCTCCACCGTGCCAAACAGCGCCGGGCTCACGATCTCCAGATATTCCATGTCCGGCGAATAGTCGAACAGGAAGTGGCGTATGCCCGGGCGCTGGTGCACGCAGTCGCCGGCCGCGACCAGGGTCACCTGGTCCTCGTACATGAACTTCGCCCAGCCCTTGGTCATCAGCACGATCTGGAAATCGGCGAGATGGCGGTGCCAGCCCGTGCCCTCTTCGGGCGGCTTGTTGGCCTTGACCAGATGGGCGATCACGCGGCCATGGGTGGCGTCGGCCACACCCAGGTCCCGATAGAGAAAGAAATCTCTCAATCCGTCGGAACGCCACGGATTCTCACCCGCCTTGACGTGGGAAAAAAGCGTGCCTTCTTCGCTGCTTGCAGTCATGTCAGTGCCTCTTGAGAGATTCAAAGTGGGTGGACTGGCCGGCTGCGGCCCTGGGACCTGTTGCCAATATGTCGGTGGACCGGGCGTTGGTCAAGAAACGCGAATGGCCGAACAATTCATTAGGGTTTTCCTGTAGCCATGGGAGCACATTCAGCGCCTGGAGCGCGTCAGCCGGCAAGCCGCCTGGCTGTCGGCGCTATAATCATGATGTTATATCATCACAATCCATAGAATCCGGCCGCCCCTGATGCCCCGTCCCAGTCCCTCTGCCCTGCGCTGGGTGCTTGCCATCGCCATCGCCTGTCTGCTGCTGGCGTTGCCGCTGCATCAGGCCCAGCATGCGAGCGAGCCGGTCAGCGCCGCGGCGCAGGCCCAGCCGGGATCGCTGCAGCCGGAGCATGGCGAGCGCGAGGCCGCGGCCGATGCCTGCCTCTGGTGCCTGTTCCATGCGCAGCCGCTGGCGCCGGGCGGCACGCCGCCCAAACTCCGCGTCCATGCCGAAGCCCAGACGCCGCCCGCGCAGCTGTCTGCGGGCGTGCCGGTGCGCCACTGCGCGCTGGCCGCCGATCCGCGCGGGCCGCCGCGCGCGTGAAGACGGCGGCGCACGCCTTGCGCCGCACCGGCTGACTCCATCCACCGCTGGATTGCCTGATGCCACGCATTGGCCGCGTGGCGCCGGCATGCGCCTGCGCGCCCGACTGCCTCGCTTATTCATAGAACCACCATGACCTCCCTGCCCATTTCCCTGCGCCGTGCCGCCGCACGCCGTCTGCCCGCCGCCCCGCTCGCTGTCCCGCTCGGTGCCCCGCTCAGCGCCGTGGCGCTGGCAATCACGCTGATCGCCCCTATGCATGCCCAAGCCCAGGAACCAGCCACCGCCACGCTGGATTCGATCGAAGTGCGCGAAGCCACGGGCCCGGCCACGCGCACGCCCGGCGAACGCGCGGCCGTCACGCTGGCCCCCAAGGCCTTGCCCACCACCGTGCAGCAGCTCAACCAGGACGACATCGCCAGCACCAATGTCGGCCGCGACATCTCCAACGTGTTCCGCCGCGTGCCGGGCGTGCTGGCCAACAACATCGACCAGGGCGAGACCGGCAACGGCTTTCGCATGCGCGGCTTCGCCACCCAGGGCACGCATGGCGCCGATACCGCGGTGTATGTCGACGGCGTGCCGCAGAACATCCCGTCGAGCCAGGGTGGCGCGGGCCACGGCCCGGTGTTTCTCGAATGGCTCCATGCCGAGATGATCGACGGCATCGACATCATCAAGGGCCCGATCTCGGCGCTCTATGGCGACCAGAACCGCGCGGGCGCGGTGGATATCCGCACCAAGGACGGCGGCAGCGCCACGCCGTCGAGCGTCAGCGTGGGCGTCGAGCGCTATGGCCTGCGCCGCACTTCGCTGGTGCTGTCCAACCAGTTCGCCGACATCGATTCGTTCTTCGTCGCCGACATCTACCGCAACGACGGCTACCGCCGGGCTTCGCAGACCGAGCGCGACAGCTTCTCCTGGAAGCTGTCGACCACGCGCGACGACGCGCGCTACAGCCTGCGCGTGACGCGCTATGTGGCCGACTTCGAGGCCGGCGGCTATCTGCTGCTGCCGCAGATCGAGGCCGGGCTGGACCCGCGCTCGACCCAGGCCAACAACCCGGGCTTCGGCAGCGCGCGCCGCACCAGCATCGTCTTCAACCGCGCGCCCGCCGAAGGTGAGCAGGGCTGGTTCGCGACCGGCTATGCGGAAAGCTTCAAGCGCACGCGCGCCATCACGGCCAACGCCACGCAGCACACCGTGGGCGCGGACGACCGCAATATCTTCGGTGCGCGCGTGCTGCACAACACCACCTTCGGCAACGCCGCGCTGGCGCTGGGCGCCGAGCTGCGCCAGGACCGCGGCGATGCCTCGCGCCGCATGTACACCCTGCGCGTGCCCACGGCCAACTATGTCAACGCCCAGGAACTGGACCTGCTGACCTATGGCCTGTTTGCCCAGGGCCAGTGGAAGCCCAGCGAGACCGTCAAGCTCAGCGCCGGCGCGCGCTATGACCGCTTCGACTACGACATCGAGAACCTGAAGCTGCCGGCCGCGAGCACCGCGTACGACAAGGGGGTGTTCACGCCCAAGCTCGGCGCCTCGTGGTCGGTCATGCCGCAGCTCGAACTGTTTGCCAACGTCGCCGAAGGCATGCGCTCGCCCTCGGCCGAGCAGATCAGCAGCAGTGGATCTACCGGCCCGCTGGGGTCGCGCGGCGGGGTGATCAGCCAGGTGGCGCCGAGCAAGGTGCGCTCCTATGACCTGGGCTTCACGTCCGCGCCCGCGCCGGGCTGGACGGTCTCGGGCGCGGCCTACTACATCCTCAACTCGGATGAGATCGTGGGCCAGGCCGATGGCTCGTTCAAGTCCGTGGGCGACACCACGCGCAAGGGCGTGGAGCTGGAAACGCGCTGGCGCGCCACGCCGGCGACCAGCGTCTACGCGAGCATCGGCAAGATCCTGCAGGCCCAGGTCAACAACCCCGCGGCCAACGCCGGCGCCAAGCTGTCGATTCCGGCCACGCAGTTCAAGGCCGGCGCCCAGCACAAGCTGCGCCTGGGTGCGGGCCAGCTGACGCTCAATGCCGATGCCTATCTGATCTCGGACATTCCCTACTACGTCGGCACGCCCACGACCCAGGAGCGCCGCATGCCGCTGTACACGCGCTACGACCTGCGCGGCACCTATGACTGGGGCCAGACCCAGCTGTCGCTGTATGCCTCGTTCCAGCCCCAGCGCCATGGCACGGAGATCGCCTATGGCAGCGCCGCGGGGCTGATGGTGTCGCCGGTGCCGCGCACCACCGTTGGCGCCAGCCTGCGCTACTTCTTCTGATGAACGCCACCCCTGCCCTGCAGGCGCGCAGCCTCAGCATCCGCCGTGGCGCGCGGGTGACGCTGCACGCACTGGACCTGAGCGTGCCGCGTGGCAGCGTGTATGCGCTGCTGGGCGGCAATGGCGCGGGCAAGACCACCACGCTGAACGCGCTGCTGGGCTTCGTGCCCGCGGCGTCCGGCCAGGCGCTGGTCGATGGCATCGATGCCACGCGCCAGCCGCAACTGGCGCGTGCACGCCTGGCCTATCTGCCCGAGAACGTGGCGCTGTACCCGTATCTGTCGGGCGCCGAGAACCTGCGCTATTTCTGCCAGCTGTCGGAGATTGCGCTGGGCGATGCCCAGGCGCGCGCGCTGCTCGCGGGCGCAGGCCTGGCGGCCGCGGCGCACGACCGGCGCGTGGCCGGCTATTCCAAGGGCATGCGCCAGAAGGTGGGCCTGGCGATTGCCCAGGCGCGCCAGGCCAGCGCCATGCTGCTGGACGAACCCACCTCGGGACTCGATCCCGCCGCGGCCCATGAATTCGCGCAAAGCCTGCTGCTGGCCAAGCGCGCGGGCATGGGCGTGCTGATGGCCACGCACGACCTGTTCAATGCGCTGCAGGTGGCCGACCGCATCGGCATTCTCCAGGAAGGCCGGCTGGTGGCCGCGTTCGATGCCCGGGATGTGGACCACGCGGAACTCGAGCGCATCTATCTGCTGCACGCGCGCGCGCCCCTGCAGGAGCCGGCCGCATGATCGCCGCTATATCTGGTATCACCGCGATCGCCGCCAAGGAAATCCGCGCCCTGCTGCGCGACGGCCGGCTGTGGGGCCTGGGCACGCTGCTGGCCGTGCTGCTGCTGGCGGTGCTGGCATCGAGCGCCCACCAGCGCCAGCAGGCCGAGCAGGAGCGGCGCGCCGTTGAAACCGCGGCGCGCCAGCAATGGGACCAGCAGGGCGACAGAAACCCGCACCGCGCCGCGCATTTCGGGCTCTATGCCTTCAAGCCGCGCTCGGCCCTGTCCAGCGTCGACGCCGGCATCGATGCCCAGGCCGGCCAGGCGCTGTGGCTGGAGCCGCACAAGCGCAATCTGGCGATGTTCGCGCCCGCTGCCGACGCCGCCCCGTCCATCGGCCTGGGTGACTTCAACCCGGCTTTCGTGCTGTTCGCGCTGGTGCCGCTGCTGGTGCTGGTGCTGGGCCATGGCAGCGTCACGCAGGAGCGCGAGCTGGGCACGCTGCGCATGCTGCAGGCCTGCGGACTGCGCGCCAGCGCGCTGGTGCTGGGCAAATGGCTGGGGCTCAGCGCGGGGCTGATGCTGGTGCTGGCCCCTGCGCTGCTCGCCGGCGGCTGGCTGCTGGCCGCCGAGCAGGACGCGCTGCACGCCGGCCTGCTGCTGCTGGCGCTGCTGCTGTATTACGCCCTCTGGGCCGCGATCACGGTGCTGGTGTCGGCGCTGAGCCGCACCTCGCGCGCCGCGCTGCTGGTGCTGCTGGCGCTGTGGGTGGGCGCGGTGTTCATCGCGCCGCGTCTGGCGGCGTCCAGCGTGGCGCAACGCATGCCGCTGCCCACGGGCGAGCAGTTCTGGTCGCGCATCCACCATGACATCGCGCAGGGCCTGCCCGGCGATGGCAGCGCGGCCCAGCGCCTGCAGGCCTTTGATGCGCAGCTGCTGGCAGACAACGGTGTGGCGCGACTCGAAGACCTGCCGTTTGGCGCCAATGCCAGGCGCCGGCTGTTTCGCGATGCCTACGCCACGCGCGTGCACGCCCTGCACTTCGCGCAGCTGTGGGACGACCAACTGGCCCAGCAGCGCCGGCTGCGCTGGGCGGGCGTGGTGACGCCCTACCCGGCCATGCGCGCCATCAGCAGTGCGCTGGCCGGCACCGATCTGGCGCACCGCCAGCACTTCGAGGAGGCGGCCGAGCAATACCGCCAGCACTACACCACCCTCATGGACGAATGGGATATGCACGCCACCCGCGGAGTGACTTCATTTGAAAGCCGCTATGGCGGCAATGCCCAGTGGCAGACCATGCCGCAGTGGCGCTACGCCGCGCCCGGCGCGGGATTTGCGCTGCGCGGCAGCCGCGCCGACTGGGCCATTCTCTCGGCCTGGCTGCTGCTGGCGCTGGGCGCGCTGTGCTGGAGTGCACGGAGACTCAAGCCATGAGCTGGCCACGCCGCCACCATTGGCAGGCCGAAGGCCTGCGGCTGCGCCGCCAGCCCCTGGCATGGATGGCATTTGCCGCCTTGTTCCTGGTGCTGTTCGCGTCGGCGATCTCGGCCGGGCTGCAGGCGCGCGCCTGGCGTGCGGCCGCGGCGCAGGACCCGCCGGTCTTCGCCGAAAGGCTGGCCCAGGCCGCGCAGCGCCTGCCGCCCGCCGGGCCGGCCAACGCCACGGCCCTCTATCAGCTGGGCCGCGGCGAACTCGGCAGCACGCGCCTGCCGGTGCACGCCGGCCTGGCCCTGGGCGTGCAGCGCCTCGACGTGCTGCCGGCGCGCCTCAAGGCCTCGCTGGACAGCCGGCATGTGGAAGCACGCGACCCCGGGCCGCTGAAGAATCCGCTGCTGACCGAAAGCGGCCTGCCCGGCCTGCCGGCCATGGTTGCGCTGCTGCTGCCGCTGGTGGCCTTGCTGCTGTGCGCCGGATTGCTGCAGGAGGAACGCGAACAGGGCCGGCTGGGCCTGTTGCGCGTGCAGTCCCGCCACGGCCTGGCGCCGATCCTCCTCGCGGCGCTGGGCTGGCGCCTGCTGGGCCTGTGGACCGTGGCCGCGCTGGCCACCCTGCCCGCGCTGGCGCTGGACCCGGGTGCAAACCTGCTGGTGGCCCTGCAATGGCTGGGCGCGCTGGCCGCGTTCTGCACGCTGTGGGTGCTGCTGGGCGGCGTGCTCAGCGGCCTGCCGGGTTCGGGCGCTGCGGCGATGCTGGCCGCGCTGGGGCTGTGGCTGGCGCTGACCTTTGCCGTGCCCGCCGGGCTGCTGCTGCTGGCCCAGCAGCAGGCGCCCACGCCCTCGCGGCTGCAATCGATTGTCTCGATCCGGGCCGCGCAGCATGACAGCGAAGACCACGAGCAGGCGCTGGCCCAGGCCTGGTATGCCGCCCATCCCGAGGTGGCGGCGCAACTGCCTGCGGTCTGGCCCGCAAGCTTTGTGGCGCGCGCGCTGGACCAGGACCTGGCGCTGGAGCCGCTGGCCGTGGAGCGGGCCGAAAGCCGGCTTGAACAGGCGGCTGTGCTGCACCGCTGGTCATGGCTGTCGCCCGGGCTGGCGCTGGTGCTGTGGGGCGAGAAAGCCGCAGGAACCGATGTCCACAGCCATGTGCGCTATCTGCAGCAGGTCGAGGCTTTTGAGCAGCGCTGGCGCGACTTTCTGGTGCCGCGGGTGATGGATAGAGAGGGACTGGACGCCGCCAGGCTGCAGTCCCTGCCCCGGTTCCAGCCGTGACCGCAGGCGCTCAATTCGCCTGCACGTTCGCCGACTTGACCACGGCCACCCATTTCCTGCGGTCCTGGTCTATGACTTTGGCGAACTCCTGGGGCGTGCTGTGCAGGGGCTGGATGCCATAGGGCTTGAGCGAGGCCTCCATCGCCGGCTCGCGCATCACCTTGACCAGGGTGCGGTTGAGGTAATTGACGATGTCCGGCGCCGTGCCCATGGGTGCCAGCACGCCCAGCCACAGCGACACGTCGTAGTCAGCGAAGCCCGGCGTCTCCGCCATCGCGGGCACTTCGGGCAGGGCCGACAGGCGCGAGCGCGACGTCACGGCCAGCGCGCGCAGCTTGCCGGCCTTGGTGTATTCGACAAAGTTCGAGGCGGTATCGAAGGTCATGTCGATGCGCCCGGCGACCAGATCGGGCAGACCGGCCGCGCTGCCCTTGTAGGGCACATGCTGCATCTCGACGCCGGCCATAGCCTGGAACAGCTCGGCCGACAGATGGCTGCTGGTGCCGTTGCCGGCCGAACTGAAGCTCAGCGCGCCGGGTTTGCTGCGCGCCAGCGCCACCAGCTCGGCCACGGACTTGACCGGCAGCTGCGGGTTCACCACCAGCAGGTTCGAGGTCACATGGGTCAGGCCCACGGGCGCGAAACTCTTGACGGGGTCGTACTTGAGATGGGCGTAGAGGCTGGGATTGATGGTCAGCACGCCCATGGTCGAGTACAGCAGCGTATAGCCGTCCTTGGGCGCGCCGGCCACGGCCTCGGCGCCTATGCCGCCGCCGGCCCCGGCGCGGTTGTCCACCACCACGGGCTGGCCCAGCGCGTCGGCCATCTTCTGCGCCATGCTGCGCGCCATCAGGTCGGTGGCGCCGCCGGCCAGAAAGGGCACGATCAGGCGGATGGGCTTGTTCGGGTAGCCGCCCGGGCCGTCACCCGCGTGAACGCCGGCCGTGGCCAGCGAAGCCAGCAACAGGGCGGCGATAAATGGCATGCGTCGCATGGGATATGTCTCCATTGTTGTAATGCGCGGGACGCTGGGGTCCCGGATGGCCTGGAGTGTAGGCATGGGATAGGCTCAGTCCCAGCCGCGCAGCGGCAAAGCTGGCATGCGCCCCGGGGCATAACCGGGCGGCCATGGCAGCTTTGCGTATCGCTGCCTCGCAGGGACCGCTCGATCCGCTTAGAGTGGCTGCGCACCTCCCTGTCCCTTGGCCCGCCTGAAAGAACAAGCATGCTCAAAATCCTGTTGCTCGACGATTACCAGGGCCGCGCCCGCGAATGGGCCGACTGGTCGACCCTGGTCGACGCCCAGATCGATGTGCTGGAACACGCCCTGCCGGACGACACGGCGCGCGCCGCGCGTTTCGCCGGCTACCAGGTGATCGTGGCAATGCGCGAACGCACGCCCTTTCCCCGCGCCCTGCTCGAGGCGCTGCCCGACCTCAAGCTGCTGGTGACCACGGGCATGCGCAATGCGTCCATCGACATGGCGGCCTGCGCGCGCCTGGGCATCACGGTCTGCGGCGCGCCGGGCAGCAAGGCCAGCGAGGGCGCGACGGCCGAGCTGGCCTGGGCGCTGATGCTGGCGCTGGCCAAGCGCCTGCCGCAAAGCCGCCAGGCCTTGCTCGAAGGCCGCTGGCAGCCCGAGCTCACGCAATCGCTGGCCGGTCGCACGCTGGGTCTGGTGGGACTGGGCAAGCTGGGCCAGCGCATGGCGCTGATCGGCCAGGCCATGGGCATGGAGGTCATCGCCTGGAGCCCGCGGCTCACGCCCGAGCGCGCCGCGGCCGCGGGCGTGCAGGCGGTGTCCAAGGCCGAGTTGCTGCGCCGCGCCGACTGGTTGTCGCTGCACCTGGTGCTGTCCGAATCGACGCTGCACCTCATCGGCGCCGACGACCTGGCCGCGATGCAGCCGCATGCCGTGCTCATCAACACCTCGCGCGCCGGCCTGGTGGCGCCGGGCGCCCTGCTCCAGGCCTTGCAGGCCGGACAGATTGCGGGCGCGGGCATCGATGTGTTCGACGACAAGCCCGCCACGCACGATCCGCTGCTGGCCCTGCCCCAGGTGCTGGCCACGCCGCATCTGGGCTATGTCACCGACGACAACTTCCGCGCCTTCTATGCCCACGCCATCGAGGCCGTGGCCGCCTGGCGCGCGGGCGCACCCATACGCGTGCTCAACGCCTGAGGGGATATGCATCCAATCCACATAGCAGCTGTGACGCACCGGTTCTAGCCAGCAGACGGGTGCCTGGCTAGACTGGTTTTTTCCCCCCACAAGAGACAACCATGAGCGACTGGAATGAATTGACGCAATTGCGCGTGGAGATCAGCAATCACATCGCCGTGATGACGCTGGACAGCCCGCCGGTGAACGCCTTGACGCGCGTGCTCAATGACGAACTCACCTGGGCGCTGGACCGGGTGTCGGAACTCGACGAAGTGCGTGTCGTGGTGCTGACCGGTGCCGGCAAGGTGTTCTGCGCGGGCGCCGATCTCAAGGGCCGGGCCGAGAACATCAAGGGTCCGGGCGATCTGATGGCCCACTCGCGCCGCACGCGCGAATGCTTTCATGCCATCCGCGAATGCGCCAAGCCGGTGATCTGCGCCATCAATGGCGCGGCCTTGGGTTCGGGCCTGGCCATGGCCGCGTCCTCCGACATCCTGCTGTGCTCGGACAAGGCCTCGCTGGCACTGCCCGAAGTCGATGTCGGCCTGCTGGGCGGCGGGCGCCACGCGATGCGCCTGTTCAGCCACACCCAGCTGCGCCACATGATGCTCACCGGCTACCGCATGCCGGGCGCCGAGCTGTACCGCCTGGGCATCGTTCTGGCCTGCACCACGCCCGAAGACCTGATGCCCACCGCGCTGGAGCTCGCCGCCAAGATCGCCTCCAAGAGCCCGGTGTCGACGCGCATGGGCAAGCACACGCTGAATGTGATCGAGGACATGAGCCTGCGCGACGGCTATCGCTACGAGCAGGACATGACGGCGCAGATCGCCAAGACCGACGACGCCAAGGAAGCCCAGCTGGCGTTCAAGGAAAAACGCGCGCCGGTCTTCACCGGGCGTTGATGTGGGGCGGCGTGCCTGGCACGCCGCACCGTCTCAACCGTAAAGCCGCGCCGGGTTGTCCTGCAGCACCTGGCGCACCAGGGCTGCGCTGCCGGCCCAGCGCGCGAAGGTGGCCAGCAGCTGCTGCGCATCGGGCACGGGCGTGACGCGCAGATGCGGCCAGTCGCTGCCCCAGACCAGTTGTTCGGGATTGGCCGCGAGCATCAGGTCGTGGAACGGCCGCGCGCGCTCCAGATCGGCATCGCCCAGCACATTGCGGTAGGCGCAGAGCTTGACCCAGACCGTGCCGGCTTCGAGCAGCGACAGCAGCCGCCGAAAGCCCGGTGCGTCCACGCCCGCGGCGGCATCGAAGCCGCCCATGTGGTCAATGACGATGGGCAGAGCCAACTTGCGCAGGCGCGGCGCGATATCGGGCAGGGCCTGGCAGTCGGTCCACAGCTCGGCATGCAGGCCTTCGTCGGCCAGGGCGCCGGCCATGGCTTCCAGGTCTTCGAGCGAGGCGCTGCCGGCAAAGTTGCCGCCCGCGCCGCTGCGCTGGCTGAAGCGCGCGGCGCGCACACCGCGCGCGCGCAGCCCTTTCAGGCGGCCAGCAGCTTCGGCGCGCAGCACCGCCACGCCGCGCAACTGCGGCAAGGCGGCCAGCGTGTCCAGCAGCAGGCCATGGTCTTCGCCATAGGCGCTGGGCTGCACCAGCACGCCGTGGGCCAGGCCCAGGCGCTGCAGCAGCGCCAGATAGTCGGTCTGCACGGCTTCGGGCGGCGTATAGCTGCGGTCGGCGCCCAGCGGGTACTGCGCATAGGGGCCGAACAGGTGGGCATGGCAGTCCCAGCCCGCGGTGATGCCGTGGCTCATGCTGACATCCCCTGGTGCTGGGGCAAGGCAAAGGCCGGCTGCTGGCCTTCGGGCAGCGGAATCTCATGCGCATTGAGCGTCATGGCCACCATGGTGTAGTAGCCCACCAGCGCCGTGAGCTCGACCACGATGCGCTCGCCAAAGCAGGCCAGCGTGGCCGCATAGGTCGCATCCGAGACCGAGCGCTGCTGGTTCAGTTCCAGCGCGAACTGGTAGATCAGCTGTTCTTCGGGCGCGCGAAACGGCGGCGGCGTCTGGGCCAGCAGGGCTTCGAGGATGTCGGTCTCGATGCCGATCTTTTCCGATTCACGGCGGTGGGCATACCACTCGAACGGCGACTGGCAGGCGCGGCCCGTGACCAGGATGGCGATTTCCGACTGGCGCGGCGTGAGGCCGGTGCGGTAGCGCAGCAGCGCTCCCAGCGCCTGCCAGCAGTCGGCCAGCTCCGCATTGTGCAAGGCGGCGCGCAGCGGGCCTTCGATCTTGCCGCGCGGGCCGGACACGACTTTGTCGTAAACCTGCCGCTGCGCGGGCGTCATGGCCTCGGGGGCGGGTAGTGAAATGCGGGGCATGGGTCTCCTTGGGGCTGGTGCAGCCCTGGATTTCACCATGCGTGCCGGCGCGCGAATCCCCCAAAGCCTGCAAAGCTGCTATGTCTGCAAGGTGGAGCGCCACATGCCGGCGCGCGCCTGTGCGTCGACGATCTGCGTGATCTGGCGCGCCACGGCCGAGGCGGCGCGGCCCGGGCCCTTGTTCTTGGCAAAGGCCATGGACACGATGCGCTGCAGCGGCGGATTGACGATGCGCGCAGCGCTGAGCGTGCCGTCCTGCACTTCGCCCCAGACCGCGTGGATGGGCAGCACGGTGTACAGCCGCTCCTGCGCCACCAGCGAGCGCATCAGCGGCAGCGAATCGGCCTCGATGACCGGCGTCAGGTTCATATGCTCCTGGCGCGCGAGCGCGTCCAGCGTGGTGCGCAGGCCGTTGGGCGCGCCCGGCAGGATGAAGGGCAGATCATGCAGCGCCGAGAACGGCACTTCATCGGCCGCCGTGAGCGCATCGCCCGCGGGGCCGATCAGATAGCTTTCCACGCTGGCCAGCGCCTGTTCCTGCTCGGGCAGCGCATGGCTGTAGCGGTACAGGATGGCGATGTCCACGCGCGCATCGGCCAGCCATTCCTCGACCTGGCCGCTCGAGCCTTCGAGGATCTTCAGGTGGATGCCCGGGTGCTGGGCGCGGATCTGCTGGAACAGCCGCCCGACGATGGGCCCCGAGATCGACGGCAGCGAGCCCAGCGTGACGCGCCCAGCGGGCTCGCGCGCCTCGCCGCGGATCTCGACTTCAAGCTGCTCGGCATCGGCCAGCAGGTTCTTCACATGCGGAAAGATGCGCTCGCCCACATCGGAGAGCAGCATGCCGCGCCCGGTGCGGTTGAACAGCCGCGCGCCGCAGTCGCGCTCCAGCGCATTGAGCTGACGGCTCAGCAGCGACTGGTTGCTGTCAAGAAACAGCGCCGCGCGCGTCAGGCTGCCCAGCTCGGCAATGGCCAGGAACGTACGCCATTTCTGCAGATTGGAGGCGATGTCGAGCTGGAGGGTGGTGGCTTTGGCGCTGTGCATGGGGGGAATGTGAACGCATCGGGACCCGCAGATGATAGACCCGATGCGCGCCGGTCACGGCGGCAGGCTGGCGATCCAGTGCGCGATCGCGCGCGCCACCGCCACCGGCTGCTCCACGACCAGCGCATGGCTGGCCTGCGCTATCACCTCCACCTGCACGCGCTCTGCGCCCAGCAGCTCCTGCAGCTCGGCGCGGCTGGCCGGCGGGCGCCAGGGGTCGTCGGCGCCCTGCAGGTCCAGCAGCGGCGCCTGGGCCACGGTCCACCAGCGGTCCTTGGCCGGCACGGCGCCCGCGGCGCGGTAGATCGCGCGCAGTTCGGGGTGCCAGCCTTCGAGCCAGCTGGAAGAGTCGTTGCCCGGCGCAAAGAACGCGCGCTGCAGATGCGCCAGGCGCAAGCCCTGGGGCTGGCGCGCATCGGAGGCGATGTCCAGCGATTCGGCCATGCCTGGCGGAAACACGCGCGCCGCCGCGCCGGCCACCACCACGCCGCGCACGCACTGCGGGTGGTCCAGATCGGCGACGCGCGCAATGAAGTGGCCAAACGCATGGCCGACCAGCACCGCGCGGCCGCCGCCCAGCGCGTTCACGGTGGCGATCACATCCTGCGCCAGGAGGTGCAGCGTGAGAGCGTCCAGAGGCAGCGTGGTGCGCCCCATGCCGCGCGGCTGGGGCCGCAGCACAAGATGGCCGGCCAGCGCCAGTTCCTGCGCCACGGCGTCGAAATCCAGCGAATCGCGCTGCGACGAGGGCAGCAGCACCACCGTCTGGCCTGGCCCGTTCTTCGGCGCATCGACCACCACATCGATGGCGCCGCCGTCCACGGCGATCAGTTCACGCCGGCGCTGTACTTCAGGCAAGGTCATGCTCGTCCCATCAGTCCACGGTCGCGCCGGACTGCTTGACGATATCGCGCCACTTGGGGATCTCGGCGCGCAGCAGCTGGGCAAACTCCTGCGGACTGCTCGACGCCGGCTCTATGCCCAGCTGTGTCAGCTGCTTGCGCAGCTCGGGCGTGGCCATGGCGCGCACCAGGGCCGCGTTCAAGGTGTCGATCACGGCCTTGGGCGTCTGGGCCGGCGCCATCACGCCCAGCCAGTTGGAGACGTCGTAGCCCGCCAGCCCCGCCTCGGCCAGCGTGGGAATGTCGGGCAGCGCGCTCAGCCGCGTGCGCGAGGTCACGGCCAGCGCGCGTGCGCGCCCGCTGCGGATATGCTCCTCGTAGACGGTATAGGAGTCAAAGGTCATGTCGACGCGGCCGGCCAGCACATCGGTGAGCAGCGGCGCGCTGCCCTTGTAGGGCACATGCATCATCTGCACGCCGGCCAGCGCGTCGAACAGTGCGCCCGACAGATGGCTGGAGCTGCCATTGCCGGCCGAGCCATAGCTCAGCACGCCGGGTTTCTGCTTGGCCAGCGCAATCAATTCCTTGACATTGCGCGCCGGCACCGCCGCGCCCACCACCAGCACGCGCGGCGTGGTGTGGGTCAGCGCCACCGGCGCGAAGTCCTTCACCGGGTCGTAGCGCAGCTTGGCATACAACGAGGGATTGATCGCATGCGTGCCCATGGTGGCAAAGAACAGCGTATAGCCATCGGCCGGCGCGCGCGCCACCAGCTCCGCCGCCGTGGTGCCGCCCGCGCCGCCGCGGTTTTCGATCACCACCTGCTGGCCCAGCTCGGTGCCCAGGCGCTGGGCCATGCCGCGCGCCATCATGTCGGCCGCGCCCCCGGCGGGAAACGGCACGACCAGGCGCAACGGCTTGTCGGGATAGCCGGCGGCGCCGGCCAGGCCCGCGGTCGCGGCCCAGAGCCCGGCGCTTGCCAGCGCCAAAGCCCAGCGGCGCCGGCTGCCCGGCGGCAAAGTACGGGAAATGCCTGTGTGCAGGCGGTTGGAATCGGTCATGGCACTTGTCTCCTTTTTTATGGCAATCGTCTCCAGCGCGCAAGGCGCCCGCCAGCGGCAGTGGCGCGTCAGCTGCGGTAGGTCACGCCGCAGCCCGGCCCTTGGGGCAGGGCCAGACGGCCGGCCTGCACCGGCAGGGGCGTGAACGGGTCGTCCTGCAGATGCAGATGTTCGGACAGCTCGCAGCCATAGGGCAGCGCCTTTGGCATGCAGGCCGCCTGCAGCGCCATGGACTGCATCAGCGCCGGCCCGAACGCCGCGCCCACGCGGCATGCCACCTGCCCGGCCTCGCAGATGCGCACCGCTTCCATGAAATGCCGCAGCCCGCCGAGGTTCGTCACCTTGAGGTTGATCACATCGACCACGCGCTCGGACACCAGGCGGAACACATCGCGCACGCTTTGCGCGCTTTCGTCGGCCTCGATGGCCACAGGCAGTGTGCGCGTCAGCAGCGCCAGGCCGGCGACATCGGCCGCGGGCACGGGCTGCTCGATCAGCGCGATATCGTAGCGCTCCATCTTCGCGAACGCGCTGATCAGCTGCTTGGCGTGGTAGGACTGGTTGGGGTCCAGCGTCAGCACCACGTCCGGGCCCACGGCGGCGCGCACCGCGGCGATGCGCTCTATGTCCGTGGCGGTATCGCCGGCGAGCTTGAGCTTGAGCTGAGAGTAGCCCTCGCCCGCGAGCCGCGCCGCGATCAGCGCCATCTCATCGGGCGACTTGATGGGCAGGATGCGCGACAGCAGCACGCTATCGCGCAGCTTGCCGCCCAGCAGCACATGCACCGGCACGCCCAGGCGGCGCGCGAGCAGGTCGTGCAGCGCCATATCGATGCCGGCCTTGACGGTGGGGTTGAAGGCCAGCGTCGCGTCCACCTCCTCCATCACCGCCGCGATATCGTCGGCGCGCCGCCCGACCAGGCGCGGCGCCAGAAACTCCAGCGCCGCGATCGCCCCCGCGCCATGCGTGGAGATCGCGGGAATCGCATGCACATAGCCCAGGCCGGTGTGGCCGTCCTCGTCCTGCAGCTGCAGCACCGCGCCTTCAAGGCGCGGCACCTGGGCGCGCGCGAACTTCCATTGCGGGTCGGCCAGGCCCTGGATGCAGGGCTTGACGCTGGCGTGGGTGATTTTCATCGGCGGTCCTGCATCAGTCGATCTTGATCTTGGCGCTGGCGATCACGCCGCGCCATTTGTCCGACTCGGCCTGCATCAGGCTGCGGTACTCGGCGCTGGTCGACGTGGCGGCAATCGCGCCCTGCTTGAGAAACTGCGCCTTCATCTCGGGCGAGTTGATGGCGGCCACCGCGGCATCGCGCAGCTTGGTCTGCACGGCGGCCGGAATGCCCTTGGGCGCGAGCAGCCCGTAGGTGGTCTCCATCTGCACATTCGGCAGGCCCAGCTCCACCGTGGTGGGCACATCGGGCAGCTGGGGGGCGCGCGTCTTGCCGGCCACGGCCAGCACCACCAGATTGCCATTGGCCGCGAACGGCAGGATGGGCAGCAGGTCGACCATGGTCATCTGCACTTCGCCCGACAGCACGGCGCTGATCGCCGGCGCCGCGCCCTTGTAGGGCACATGCACGATGGCCGCGCCAGTCTCGCGCTTGAACAGCTCGAAGCCGATGTGCGGCGTGGTGCCCGCGCCGGCCGAGCTGTAGTTCAGCGTGTCGGGCGCGGCCTTGGCTTTGGCGATCAGCTGCTCCAGCGAGGTGATGCCCGATTTGCGGTTGACCACGATCACGCTGGGAATGCGCGCCGCCAGCGTGAGGAACTCCAGCTGGTCCAGCGTATAGGGCACCTTGGTGAGATTGGGCATGCCGGCGAGCGGGCCCGGCGCGACCAGCGCGAAGTTGTAGCCATCGGCCGGGGCCTTGGCCGTGGCATCGACACCGATGGTGCCGCCGGCGCCGGCGCGGTTGTCGACCACGACGGCCTGGCCCAGGGCCGTGCCCATCTGCGTGCCTATCATGCGCGCGATCGCGTCGGTGGGGCCGCCCGCGGAATACGGCACGATGAGCTTGAGCGGCCGGCTCGGCCAGGTGTCCGCCAGGGCGGCGCCGCTCGCCAGCAGGGGGGCGGCAACGGCAATGAGGGTGGCAAATGTACGTCTGTGCATGGTGGCTGTCTCCTTTTTTGCCAGTCTAGACAGAGCCACCCCGCGCAGTAAGGCCCTCGATTCGCAAGCCTGCTATGCGCATCCGCGCATCTCAGAATTGCCGTCGGCACGGCTGGGCAGCGGGCCGCGCCAGTCCTAAAGTCCAGGCATTGCATAGCTGACTGGAGTCCCTCTGATGACCAATGCCAACCTGGCTTCTGGCCCCTTGTCGCACCTGCGGGTGCTGGACCTGAGCCGTATTCTTGCGGCGCCCTGGGCCGGGCAGATCCTGGCCGACCTCGGTGCCACGGTCACCAAGGTGGAGCGCCCCGGCGCGGGCGACGACACGCGCACCTGGGGCCCGCCCTTCCTCAAGGATGCCCAAGGCCAGGACACCAAGGAAGCCGGCTACTACCTGGCCGTGAACCGCGGCAAGCGCTCCATCACCGTGAGCCTGGACACGCCCGAAGGCCAGCAGATCGTGCGCGAGCTGGCGCTGCAGTCGGACATCGTGCTGGAGAACTACAAGGCCGGCACGCTGGCGCGCTACGGCCTGGACGAAGCCAGCCTGCGCAAGATCAACCCGCGGCTGATCTACTGCTCGGTCACGGGCTTTGGCCAGACCGGGCCGCGCCGCGACCAGCCGGCCTATGACTTTCTGATCCAGGCCATGGGCGGGCTGATGAGCGTCACCGGCGAGCGCGACGGCCAGCCCGGCGGCGGCCCGCAGAAAGTCGGCGTGCCCATCGTCGATCTGATGACCGGCATGTACACCGCGGTGGCGGTGCTCGCGGCCGTGGCGCGGCGCGACCAGAGCGGCGTGGGCGACAGCATCGACATCGCCATGCTCGACGTGCAGGTGGCCATGCTGGCCAACCAGGCCATGAACTACCTGGTCTCGGGCAAGGCCCCCAAGCGCAACGGCAATGCCCACCCCAATATCCAGCCGCAGGATGTCTACGCCTGCGCCGATGGCGATGCCATTCTGGTGGTGGGCAACGACGGCCAGTTCGCCAAGCTGTGCGCGGTGCTGGGCCAGCCCGAGTGGGCGCAGGACGAGCGCTTTGCCACCAACGCCCAGCGCGTGCGCAATATCGCGCTGCTGTCGGCCATGCTGCGCCATGAGTTTGCCCAGCGCACGCGCGCCGACCTGATTGCCGCGCTCGATGGCGCGGGCGTGCCCTGCGGCGCGATCAACTCGGTGCCTGAAGTGTTCGAGGATCCGCAGGTCAAGGCGCGCGGCATGCTCAAATATGTGCCCCACCCCAGCGGTGTGGACGTGCCCCAGGTCTCCAGCCCGATGCGGTTTGCCCAGACCCCGCTGCAGGACCTGGCCGCGCCGCCGCTGCTGGGCCAGCATTCGCGCCAGGTGCTCGAGGAGCTGGGCTATACGGCCGAGCGCATCGCCCAGCTGCAGGCCGCGGGCGTGCTGTAACGCTGCCCCGCTCCCTTTCGTCTCTTACTTCGGTCTCTCCCCATGCAACTGCACTGGTCTCCCAAATCGCCCTATGTGCGAAAAGTCATGATCTGCGCCCATGAGCTGCAGCTCGTGCCGCAACTGACGCTGGTCCGCTCCGTGGCCGCCATGCTCAAGCCCAATGCCGCGCTGATGCGCGACAACCCGCTGTCGAAGATTCCCACGCTGGTGCTGGACGACGGCCAGACGCTGTTTGATTCGGTGGTCATCTGCGAATACCTCGACAGTCTGGCGGGCGGTGCGCTGTTCCCACGCGAAGGCCAGCCGCGCTGGGCCGCGCTGCGCTGGCATGCGCTGGGCGACGGCCTGCTCGACGCGCTGATCCTGTGGCGCAACGAGCGCGAGCGCGCCGCGCCGCTGCCGGCCCTGCTGGCGGCGTTCGAACTCAAGACCCAGGCCAGCCTGGAGCTGCTGGAAAGCGAAGCCGAGGCGCTGGGCGCCAGCGCTTTCGGCATCGGCCATCTGACCCTGGTCTGCGCCCTGGGCTACCTCGACTACCGTTTCGACAGCTTTGCCTGGCGCGCCCAGGCGCCGCGGCTCGCCGCCTGGTTCGCGCAGATGCAGCAGCGCCCGTCGGTGGCCGCGACCGAACCGGTCGACGGCTGAGCCAGCGCCGCCCGCAACCCGCGCGGCGCGGCCAAGGCCCCACGCGGGCCGTCCACACTCGATCTCCCGGACAATCGCGGCTCAGTCATTTGAATCAGCATTGGACCGCGCCATGGAAATCAAGGTAAATTTTCTCGACAAACTTCGCCTTGAAGCCAAGTTCGATGACTTCACGGTGGTCGCCGATCAGCCGATACGCTACAAGGGCGACGGCTCGGCGCCCGGGCCGTTTGACTACTTCCTGGCCTCGTCGGCCCTGTGCGCGGCCTACTTCGTGAAGCTGTATTGCGTCACGCGCAACATCCCCACCGAGAACATCCGGCTGTCGCAGAACAATATCGTCGACCCCGAGAACCGCTACCAGCAGATCTTCAAGATCCAGGTGGAGCTGCCCGAGGACATCTCCTCCAAGGACCGCCAGGGCATTCTGCGCTCCATCGAACGCTGCACGGTGAAGAAGGTGGTGCAGGCCGGCCCCGAGTTCGTGATCGAGGAAGTGCAAAATCTCGACGCCGATGCCCAGGCCCTGCTCACCGCGCCGCAGACCGCCGGTGGCGGCACCTACATTGCCGGCAAGGATCTGCCGCTGGAAGAGACCATCACCAACATGTCGCAGGTCCTGGCCGACCTGGGCATCAAGATCGAGATCGCTTCCTGGCGCAACATCATCCCCAACGTCTGGTCGCTGCACATCCGCGACGCGCACTCGCCGATGTGCTTCACCAACGGCAAGGGCTCGACCAAGGAAAGCGCGCTGGCCTCGGCCCTGGGCGAGTTCATCGAGCGCCTCAATTGCAACCATTTCTATGCCGGCGACTACTGGGGTGAAGAGATCGCCAACGCGGACTTCGTGCATTACCCCAACGAGCGCTGGTTCCAGCCCGGCCCGGACGATGCCTTGCCCACGGAAATACTCGACGAATATTGCGCGCAGATCTACAACCCGGACGGCGAGTTGCAGGCCTCACACCTGCACGACACCAATTCCGGCAATGTGCAGCGCGGCATCTGCTCGCTGCCCTTCGTGCGCCACTCGGACGGCGAAGTGGTCTATTTCCCCACCAACCTGGTCGAGAACCTCTACGTCAGCAACGGCATGAGCGCCGGCAACACGCTGGCCGAAGCCCAGGTGCAATGCCTGTCGGAAATCTTCGAGCGCGCGGTCAAGCGCGAGATCCTGAACGAGGAAATCGCCCTGCCCGATGTGCCGCAGCATGTGCTGGCGAAGTATCCGGGCATCCTGGCCGGCATCCAGGGGCTGGAGGAGCAGGGCTTTCCGGTGCTGGTCAAGGACGCCTCACTGGGCGGCCAGTACCCGGTCATGTGCGTGACCCTGATGAACCCGCGCACCGGCGGCGTGTTTGCCTCGTTTGGCGCCCATCCCCGCTTCGAGGTGGCGCTCGAGCGCAGCCTGACTGAGCTGCTGCAGGGCCGCAGCTTCGAAGGCCTCAACGACCTGCCGCGGCCGACCTTCAACAGCAATGCCGTGACCGAGCCGAACAATTTCGTCGAGCATTTCATTGATTCCAGCGGCATCGTGTCCTGGCGTTTCTTCAGCGCCAAATCCGACTACGATTTTGTCGAATGGGATTTTTCCGGCGCCGGCGAGAACTCCAATGCCGACGAGGCCGCGGCACTGTTCGGCATTCTCGCGGACCTGGGCAAGGAGGCCTATACCGCCGTCTACGATCAATTGGGCGCCACGGCCTGCCGCATTCTGGTGCCCGGTTACTCGGAGGTTTATCCGGTCGAGGACCTGGTCTGGGACAACACGAACAAGTCCCTGCTGTTCCGCGCCGATATCCTGAACCTGCACCGCCTCGATGACGCCGCCCTTGCCGCGCTGCTTGAACGCCTGGAAAACAATGAGCTTGACGATTACGGTGACATCGCCACCTTGATCGGCGTGGAGTTCGACGAGAACACCGCCTGGGGCCAACTCACCGTGATGGAGCTGAAGCTGTTGATCCATGTCGCGCTCCAGCAGTGGGAGAGCGCGCAGGAACAGGTCGAGGCCTTCCTGCAGTACAACGACAACACCGTGGAGCGCGGCCTGTTCTACCAGGCCTTGAACGTGGTGCTCGAAGTGCTGCTCGACGACGGGCTGGAGATGGCCGATTACGCCGTCAACTTCCGCCGCATGTTCGGCAACGAGCGCATGGATGCGGTGCTGGGCTCGGTCGATGGCAGCGTGCGCTTCTTTGGCTTGACGCCGACCAGCATGCAGCTCGAGGGCCTGGACCGCCACCAGCGCAAGATGGACAGCTACCGCAAACTGCACACGGCGCGCGCGCGCGCCGCGGCGGCTGCCGCCAGCGCGGGCTGAAAGATCAAGACGAAAAAAAACCGGCTCCAAGGAGCCGGTCTTCAGACAGCAGGCGGGCTTCAGTAGCGACCACCACCGTGGCCACCATTGCCGTAGCCGACGTCCGAGCGGTTGCCGGCGCTGTAGCCATTGGCGCTGTAGCCACCCGAGCCGCCACCCGACTCGCGCGGGCGGGCCAGGTTGACGACAATCGCGCGGCCGTCGACGGACACGCCGTTCAGACCGGTGATGGCCGCCTGGGCGACTTCGGCGGTTGCCATTTCGACAAAGCCAAAGCCCTTGGAGCGGCCGGTTTCACGGTCCATCATCACCTTGGCGGACGACACGGCGCCGAACTCGGCGAAGTTGCTTTCCAGGCTGGAATCGGTCACGGAATAAGGCAGGTTGCCGACGTAGATCTTGACGCTCATGGTTGGATTCTTTCTGAATGAAGGTGCGCAGCAAAGGTCGCGCTATGGATGAACAGGGTGTGCGGTGCGGGACGCCGCAGCCATGGGCCTGGGCCTGGGGCGTTGCGGCGGCGTGGCATCAGCACACGGGAGGGTGGGACATGGACGTTTGCAGCCAGCCCTGGGTGACGGCAAACAGCCGGGCAGCTTCCTGCGAGGCAAAAGTCTTGTCGAACTGGAATATGCGGCAATAGCTGCCGTTGCCGCGCGAACGCTGGACCGCAAAGGAGGCGCGATAGCGGCCGCAGTCGGTGGGATATGTCGCGGGCGAAACGACGTACTCGCCCATGGAAATGCCGATTTTTGGAATCTGGTTCATTCAGGAACGCAGCTGGGTCACCATCTGCGTGAGCGCACTGGGAACACGGTGGAATGCAGCTCTACAAGCCCACCGGGCGACAAAGGTCGCAAAACAAGGTCTGCCAGGGCGGATGACCACCGCAGCAGCTGCCGGGAACGCACCAAAGTGTGCACCCAACAGCAGCTATTATATCACCGCACTGCATTTAAAGCATATTCATTACTATTTTTAGTTTTAAACAACGGCTCGCCATCGCTGTGCACCGTGGTGGTCAATGCGTCTCGCGCAGCTGGAGTTTCAGGGCATCGAGCAATTGCCGCGGCAAGGAGCCCAGGCCTTTTTCGGGCGACCATACTGCCGTGAGCGACAGGTCGCTCGGCGCCAACAGCGGCCGGGCCACCAGGCCATGGCGCTGGGCATACTGGGCCGCCAGGCTCTCGAGCACCGCCACACCCGAGCCGGCCTCCGCCATGGCACAGGCGGCAGAGAACTGCATCACCTCCAGCGCGGGCTTGAAGCCATGGCCCGCGGCTTCCAGCGCCTGGGCGGTCAATGCACCCACCGGCAGAAATCTGCTGTGCGCGATATACGGCATGGCCGCCAACTGCGCGACGGAGACCGCCGCCAGCGCCGCATACGGATGCTGCGCCGGCATCACGCACACCAGGTCCAACGCGGCCAGATGCTCGACCGTCACCTGCTCATGCCGGGCCGAGCCGTAGATCAGCCCCAGGTCGATGCGTTGCTGCACCGCCATGTCCACGATCTCGACGGCGGTACCGGAGCGCAGCACCACGGTGACGTCTGGCTGTTGCGCCAGCAGCGGCTGCAGCGCACCGGGCAGCACGCTGGCGCCGGCGGCAGCCACCGCGCCAATCACCCAGCGGCGCTGCCGGCTCCTGCCCATGCTTTGCGACATGCGCTCCACCGACTCCAGCGCCGCCAACGCATGGGTGATCTCGGGCAGCAGCGTGCGCCCGTCGGCCGTCAGCTCCAGCCGGCGCCGCCGGCGCGAGAAAAGCGCGAGGCCGACGCGCTCTTCGAGCTGCCGCAGCAAGGCACTGGCCGCGGGCTGGGACATGCCGACGGCGGCTGCCGAGGCCGTCACGGAGCCGGTGCGCGCCACCGCACAGATCAAGGCCATTTCTCTTTTTTTCATATCGATACTTATATAGATCCACTCCAATGATGTATTTGACTGCATAAATGGCAGACGGGAAACTCGATGCCATTCATCGCAGAGGATCCGTTCGTGAAAGTCATTGAAATCCGTGGTTACCACCTGAACTTCAAGCCCGAGCACCCGCTGGGCAATGCGCGTACTTTCATGCGCAGCCGCGACTTCCTCGCGCTGCAGGTGCTGACCGACACGGGCCTCAGCGGCTGGGGCGAGGTGTTCTCCTCGCCCTGGGCCGCCGCGGCCGTGGTGCAACGCCAGCTGGCCCCGCTGGTGCTCGGGCAGCGGCCGGCGCACTACGGCCGCCTCTTCAACGCGATGCTCGCGTCGCTGGGCTACGACCGGCGCGGCCCGGCGATGATGGCAATCTCGGCCATCGACATGGCGCTGGTCGATGCCGCCGCCCGGGAACGTGAGGTGCGCGTGGTCGACCTGCTGGGCGGCGCCACGCAGGAGCGGCTGTTCACCTATGCCAGCGGGCCTTTCATGCGCGAAGCCGCCGACCCCTACGCCCATTACGCCGAGGAGACCGACAGCTACCTACGCCAGGGCTTTCGCGCGCTCAAGCCGCGCGCGGGCCTGTCTCCCCAGGCCGATGGCGCCATGGTCCAGGACCTGCGCCGCCAGGTCGGTGCCGACATCGGGCTGATGGTCGATGTGAACCAGGGCTATGCCAGCGGCGCGGCCTGCCTGAGCGCCCGGGCCATGGAAGACGCCGGGCTGCTGTGGATAGAGGAGCCGGTCCAGCCCGAGGACCTGGCCGGCTACCAGGCCGTGGCGCGCGCGTCGGCCACGCCCGTGGCCGGCGGCGAGGCCCTGGGCAGCCTGGCGTCCTTCCGTGACTTTCTCGCGGGCGGTGCCCTGGCCATCGTGCAGCCGGATCTGACGGTCTGCGGCGGCTTCACCGGCTTCCAGCGCGTGGCCCATCTGGCGGCCGCCTACGACGTGCCGGTGATGCCACATGCCTTCAGCACGGTGATCAACTTCTACGCCTCGCTGCAGATGGCGGCCCTGCTGCCGACACGGCGCGGCGGCGGCGCCAGCCCCATGCCCTATGTGGAGTGGGACCCCACGGGCAACCCGCTGATCGCGCTGTTCGGCTGTCCGCTGGAGGCCGATGGCTTCGTCAGCCTGCCCGACGGCCCGGGCACAGGCATAGACCTGCGCCCCGAGATGCTGGCGCCGTGGACCGTCGAGACCTGGTCGATCAAGGCGCCATGACCCGCCCCCGCTGTACCTGACAAGAATGATTCACCAAGGAGACAACATGCACCACCAGAAATCTGGCCCGAGCCGGCGCCACGTCCTCACCGCCGCGGCTGCCGGTCTGGCCGCCGCCGCCCTGCCCGCCTGGGCCGACACCTGGCCCAGCCGGCCGATCACGCTGGTCGTGCCCTTCCCGCCGGGCGGCACCACCGATGTGAATGCGCGGCTGATCGCACAAAGCCTGGGCAAGGCCCTGGGCCAGCCGGTGGTGATAGACAACCGGGCCGGCGCCAGCGGCAATATCGGCTCGGCCGCCGTGGCGCGCGCCGCGGCCGATGGCCATACCCTGGTCGTCTCCGGTGTCGGCACGCATGCCGCCAACGTCGGCCTCTACGCCAAGATGCCCTACGACCCGGTCAAGGACTTCGCGCACATCACCACCATCTCTTCGAGCCCCAACGCGATTGCCGTGCACAGCGACTTCCCCGCGCGCAACTTCAAGGAGCTGCTGGAGTTGATGCGCCGCGAGCCGGACAAATACAACTACGCCAGCCCCGGCAACGGCTCATCCGGCCACCTGGCCTTCGAGCTGCTCAAGCAGAAGGCCCAGCTGCAGGCCACGCATATTCCCTACAAGGGCGCGGCCCCGGCGATCACCGATGTGCTGGGCGGCCAGGTGCCGATCCTGGTCATGGTGGCCGACACGCTGGCCCAGCATGTGAAGGCCGGCCGGCTGCGCATCCTGGCCGTCACCAGCGCGCAGCGCAGCCCCTTGTTCCCCGACGTGCCCACGGTGGCCGAATCGGGCTTTGCGGGCTTTCGCGCGGTGTCCTGGACCGGCCTGTCGGGCCCGGCGGGCCTGCCCGCCGCCATCGTCCAGCGCCTGCACCGCGAAGTGGAGCGCGCCATGCAGGACCCCAGCGTCAAGGAGCGCTTCGACGCCAGCGGCAACGCGCCCGGCGGCATGCCGCCCGCGCAGTTCCAGGCGTTTGTCGCCAGCGAGGTCAAGCAATGGACGCAGGTGGCGCGCGACGCCGGGCTGAGGGCCGAATAACCGACGGCCCGCGGGTGGCCGGCCGTCGCGGGCCATAATCATGGCCGCATCTGCCACCCGCAAGGAAAGCCCATGTCCGCTGACCTCCAACATTTCGTCGATGCCCAGGACGGCGTGTTCCAGGCCGCGCTGGCAGAACTGCGCGCCGGGCAAAAACGCTCGCACTGGATGTGGTTCATCTTTCCGCAATTGCTGGGCCTGGGACAGAGCGACATGTCGCGGCGTTTCGGCATCCATGGCCTGGACCAGGCGCGGCGCTATCTGCAGCACCCGGTGCTGGGCCCCAGACTGCTGCAGGCCACGCAGGCGGCGCGGGACGCGCTGCACGCCGATACGCCCTTGACTCACCTGTTTGGCGCCATCGACAGCCAGAAATTCATCTCGTGCATGACATTGTTCAGCCAGGCGGCTGGCGAAGCTTCCCTGTTTGCGCAGATTCTCACCACCCTGCAGACCAGTGACGTAAAAACGCTGCAGATGCTTGCCGCGCACCCACGCCAAGGCCGATAGCTGGGCGTTAGCCTGCAGGACGGCTGGCTTGGGTTTCCGCGCGCGGCATCACTGCTGATGCGACCAGTGGCGCAGTTCTGCGCAAACTGCGCCAAAAATTGGCGCAGTTTGATGAACTGCGCCAAACTGCCATGTCTGCGACAACTTCCGAGGCGCCAACTCCCGTCGCACGAATACAACAAGCCGAGGACAAAAAACCACGCCCGCTGCCATCCATAAGATAATGCGAATGATTCGCAATCTTTAGATCGTCCAGCCCCGTGGCCTTGCTGCTCATGCCACGCCCTTGTTGTGCATAGCTTCTACCAAGACCACCATCCCTGGCTGCAAAGCCTGCTGCGCAAGCAGCTGAGCAACCGCGACGATGCCGCCGACCTGGCCCAGGACACCTTCGTGCGCCTGCTGCGCGCGCCCATGCCGCAGGAGGAGATCCGCGACCCCCGGCGCTATCTGGCGACCATCGCCAAGGGCCTGGTGACCGACCTGTTTCGCCGCCGCTCGCTGGAGCGCTGCTATCTGGAATACCTGGCGACATTGCCGTTGGCGCTGGCGCCATCGGCCGAGGAACAGCTCTGCGTCCAGCAGGCCTTGCTGGCCGTGGACCGCATTCTGCAAGGCCTGCCACCCAAGGTGCGCGAAGCCTTCATCCTGGCCCAATACGAGGAACTGAGCTACCCCGAGATCGCCCAGCGCCTGGGCATCTCGCTGCGCACCGTGAGCAACTACCTGACGCGGGCCATGGAGCACTGCTGCCTGGCCCTGGCATGAAGCCGGCCGACGACGCCGAGCGCCGGGCGCTGCACGAAGCCGTGCAGTGGCATGTGCGGCTGCGCGACACCGCGGCGGCCGCGGCTGACCAGCAGGGCTGGCGGCAGTGGCATGGCGCCGACCCGGCCCACCAGCGTGCCTGGCAGCGGGTGCAGGCCGTGAATGCGCAATTGGCCGTTGTGCCCGCCCCTTTGGCCAGCCAGGCGCTGGGCGCGCGCCCGCCGCGCAGCCGGCGCAACGTGCTGCGCAGTCTGGCCGTGGGCCTGGGCGCCGGCACCACCGCCTGGCTGGGCTGGCAAGGCCTGCAGCCGGGGCGCGGCACGCACAGCACGGCGAAGGGTGAGCGCCGCGATATCACGCTGGCCGATGGCTCGCTGCTGGCACTGGACACGGCCAGCGCGGTGGACGTGGATATCAACGCCCGCGAGCGCGTGGTGCATTTGCAGCGCGGCCGCATCCTGATTGCCACCAGGGCCGATGTGCTGGACCGTCCTTTCAGCGTCACGACCCCGCACGGCCGGGTGCTGGCGCTCGGAACGCGCTTCATGGTCAGCCTGGACGAGGCCGGCCGCAGCCATGTCCAGGTCGAGGAAAAAGCCGTGCGCCTGCTGCCCAAGGCCGGCGCGGCGCAGGAGCTGGTGGCGGGCGAGCAGGCCTGGTTCAGTGCCGATACGGCGCAGGCCGCCGCAAGTGCCGATCCGTTTGCCGCGAGCTGGCAGCAGGGCGGGCTGGTGGCGGTGGACATTGCACTGGGCGCGTTGATTGCCGCGCTGGCGCGCTACCGGCGCGGCTATCTGGAATGCGCGCCCGAGGTGGCGCAGCTCAAGGTCTCGGGCGCGTTTCCGGTCGATGACACCGACCGCGCGCTGGCCGCGCTGATCAGCCGCTTTCCACTGCAGCTGCGCAGCCGCACCCGCTACTGGGTGCGCGTGGAAGCGCGGGATGCGGCCGGCTGAGTCTTTTTCCGCCGCCGGCTGAAAAATAAAAGCATAGCAAGCGACCCAAGCAGCATCTAGCTTTGCGTGCTAACGCACCTCTTTTCTCGGCGCCGGCCGAAAAAAATTTGCGCTGGCGCTTGCAGGATTTGCCGGCCTGGTTCGGCATACGAGGAAACACCGCCAATTTTTCCCGCCACCATGCCGCACCTTTTCCTGCCACCGCCCCCGCCCGGCCGCCCCGCCGGCGCGCGGCGTGGGCGTGCGCCTGGCGCCGGGGTCTGGACGATGGCGGCATTGGCGGGCACGTTGATGCTGGCCGCATCTCTTCCTGCCGCCGCCGCGCCCCAGCCGGCCAGCGCGGCGCGCGCGGAACTGCGCAGCTTTCAGATTGCCGCGGGCCCGCTGACCCATGTCATTGCCCAGTACGCCAACCAGGCTGGCGTGGCGCTAACCTTCGATGCCGCCCAGATCGGCGCGCGCCGCTCGCCCGGACTTCAGGGCGCCTACTCGGTGCCAGACGGCTTCAGCCGGCTGCTCGAAGGCACGCAGCTGCAGGCGGTGCGCGAGGCCAGCGGCGTCTACACCTTGCGCCTGCAGTCGCTCCAGGCCTTGCAGACCGGCAGTGCCGCCGCCGTGCTGGACAACGTCATCGTCAGCGCCAAGGCCCAGACCAGTGCCACGACCGAGCGCTCGGCCAGCTATGCCGCCGGCCCGGTCACCGGCAACATCGGCCAGCAGCTGGTGCGCGAAATCCCCCAGCCCGTCACGGTGCTCACGCGCCAGTGGGTGGACGACCAGGCCTTGCCCGACCTGCACGCGGTGCTCAGAAACACCACCGGCGTGACCGTCGACTACATCGACAGCGAGCGCATCAACTATTACGCGCGCGGCTACCAGATCGACTCGCTGCAGATCGATGGGCTGGCGATCAACCAGGTCACCTCGGCCGCGACCTTCATCCAGCCCGACACCGCCATGCTCGACCGCGTGGAGGTGCTGCGCGGCGCCTCGGGCCTGCTGCGCGGCGCGGGCCAGCCCTCGGCGGTGGTGAACATGGTGCGCAAGCGCCCGACGGCGCAGTTCCAGGGCGCGGCGGCGCTGACGCTGGGATCGTGGGACCGCCAGCGGCTGGAGCTCGACCTGTCGGGCCCGTTGAACGCCGCCGGCACGCTGCGCGCGCGCCTGGTGGCGCTGGCCGATGACAAGGCCTCGTTCCAGACCGCGCGCCAGGAGGACCGCCAAAGCCTTTATGCCGTGCTTGAAGCCGACCTGGCGCCGCGCACGCGGCTGACCGCCAGCTTCCAGAACACCGCGCTCAGCGCCACCGGCTCCTGGGGCGGACTGCCCGCGGCGCTCGATGGCAGCCAGCTCGATCTGCCGCGCAGCACCTATCTGGGCACGCCCTGGAACGCCTGGAACCGCAGCAACCGGCAGGTCGCGGTCGAGCTGGACCAGGGCCTGGACAATGGCTGGAAGCTCAAGGCCCAGGCCGCGCGCACCTACTTCCGCTCGGACGGCTTCAAGCAGACCTCGTTCACCAGTGCCAGCAGCACCAATCCCTATCTGGTCGATGTCAACACCTCGATCTACGACGGCGAAGCCAGCAGCCAGAGTGCGCTGAGCCTGCAGGCCAGCGGCCCGGTAGCGCTGCTGGGCCGCACGCATGAACTCGCGCTGGGCGTCGATCTGCAGCGCGTGCGCGCCATCGGCACTTCGGGCTACTGGGACGTGAGCCCGCTGCGCGGCATCGACATCCGCCGCTGGAACCCTTACACCAGCTACGCGGAGCCGGTCTACAGCGCCGGCAATGGCAATGCCTACTCCGCGCCCACGTCGCATGTGCATCAGCACGGCGGCTTCGCGCGCGCGCGCATCTCGCTGAGCGAGTCGCTGACGGCCATTGCCGGCGCGCGGCTGAGCTGGTGGGACTACCACGAGCCGGCCACCCCGGGCAGCGGCTACGGCGTGCGCCATGAGCTGACGCCCTACGCCGGCCTGGTCCAGGAGCTGTCGGAGGGCTTGAGCGCCTACGCCAGCTACAGCAAGATCTTCAGCTCGCAGAACAAGAAGCGCGCCGACGGCAGCCTGCTGGCGCCGATCCACGGCCAGGATGTCGAAGCCGGCCTCAAGGCCGATTGGCTCGATGGCCGGCTGCAGGCCACGCTGTCGGCCTTCCACATCGACTACGTGGGCGGCGCCATGGAAGACACCGCCTCGCCCATGCCCTGCCTGCCCCATTACCTCGCGGGCCGCTGCTATCTGGCCGGCGGCAAGAGCCGCAGCCGGGGCTGGGAAGTCGAGCTGGCGGGCGCACCCGCGCCGGGCTGGCAGCTGATGACCAGCTATACCTACACCCAGACCCGCACCCTCAGGGACGGGAGCGCGGAGCTGGTGGGCCAACCCCTGCGCCCGGCCGACCCGAAGCACGCCTTGCGCCTGTTCGCCAGCCACCAGCTGTCTGGACCCTGGCCCGGCTGGACCCTGGGCGCCGGGCTGCGGCTGCAAAGCCGCACCTACGCCAGCGTAGCCAACCTAACCACCCACCAGGGTGGTTATGCGCTTTTTGACGCACTGGTTGCCTACCGCATCAACTCCACCCTGTCGCTGCAGCTCAACGTCAACAACCTGTTCGACAAGGTCTATTACGCCAAGTTCTCGCCCAACAGCACGTTTTTCAACAACTACTACGGCGACCCGCGCAACCTCACGCTGACGCTGCGCGCGCACTTCTGACGCCTGCCCCCGGCGCCGCCCACTGCCTTGCTTTGTACCTTTTTACCTTTCCATAACCTGTGACGTGAATGTGATGAAAAATCGTTCTTATTGCGCTTCCCCCCGCTTTGCCGCCAAGCCCCTGGCGCGCCTGATGGCCCAATGCCTGGGCACGGGCCTGGCCATGGCCTCGCTGGGCGCGGTCGCCCAGACCGCCTCCAAGCCCCTGCAGGAAGTGGTCGTGACCGACCAGGCCGCGGCCATCGGCGGCCTGCAAAAGACCTATTCGGGCGGCCAGCTGGCGCGCGGCGGCGACCTGGGCATCCTGGGCCGCAGCGACCTGATGAACGTGCCGTTCAGCACCACCAACTACACCTCGGCCTACATCGAGAACCAGCAGGCGCTGAACATCTCCGACGTGGTGATGAGCGACGCTTCGGTGCGCACGCTGCAGGCGCGCGGCGGCTTTGGTGAAGACTTCCAGATCCGCGGTTTCAGCCTGGGCATGCGTGACGTCTCGTTCAACGGCCTGTACGGCCTGGTGCCCGCCACGCGCGTGCCGCTGGAGGTGATAGAGCGCGTCGAAGTGCTCAAGGGCCCGGGCTCGCTCACCAATGGCGTCGGCCCTGGCGGCAGCGTCGGCGGCAACATCAACCTGGTGACCAAGCGCGCCGGCGACGCGCCGCTGACGCGCGTCACCGGCACCTACATGGGCCAGGCCCAGTTCGGCACCCACCTCGATGTGGGCCGGCGCTTTGGCAGCGACAACCAGTGGGGCGTGCGCGCCAATGGCGTGTGGCGCAATGGCGAAGGCAATATCGATGGCGGCCGCCAGCGCCTGGGCCTGGGCGCGCTGGGCCTGGACTACGCTGGCGACAAGCTGCGCTGGTCGCTCGACGCGCTGGCCACCGAAGGCAAGACCGACGAAGTGCGCCCGCAGATCGGCTTTCGCAGCGGCACCACCAGCGTGCCCGCCGTGCCGGACGCGCGCCTGAACTTCTACCCGGGCACGCAGCTGACCGACAAGGCCAAGACCGTGATGTCGCGCCTCGAGTACGACCTGAGCGACGCCACCACGGTCTATGGCGGCATCGGCTACAGCAACACCAAGTCCTTCCAGCATTTCCCCGGCGCCTGGGGCACCGAGCCCAATGCGCAGGGCGACTTCACCGTCTCCAACGGCTACTACGACGAATACAACAAGACCCTGTCGGCCGACGCGGGCCTGCGCACGCGCTTCACCACCGGCAGCGTAGGCCACACGCTGGTGCTGTCCGCCAACCACATGGCGCGCGAGACCGGCTACTTCTATGCCGCCAGCAACACGTCCACCCCGTCCAGCCTCTACAACCCCTCGCCCCTGCCGGTGATCGAGGCGGCGCGCGGCGCGGCCAGCAAGACCGCCGATCTGGAACAGCAGAGCGTGGCCATTGCCGACACCATGGCCTTTGCCAACGACCGCGTGCTGCTGACGCTGGGCCTGCGTGACCAATCGATCAACCAGAAGAGCGTCAACGGCTCGACCCCGTACAAGGCCAGCGCGGTGACGCCGCTGGCCGGCCTGGTGCTCAAGGCGACGCGCGACACCTCGATCTACACCAACTACACCGCGGGCCTGAAGGCCGGCTCCACGGCCGGCCCGACCTATGCCAATGCCGGCCAGGTGTTTGCACCGCAAAAGACCAAGCAGATCGAACTCGGCGTGAAGAAGGACTGGGGCATGCTGATGACGCAAGCCGCGCTGTTCCAGATCACGCAGCCCTCGACCACCACCGAAGGCAATGTGTTCAGCTTCGGCGGCAAACAGCGCAACCGCGGCCTGGAACTGACGGCCTACGGCGAAGTGCAGCGCGGCCTGCGCCTGATGGCCAGCGCGGCCTTCATCGACGCCAAGCTGACGCGCACCGACGGCGGCATCAACCAGGGCAACGATGCCAACGGCGTGCCGGCACGCACCTTCAACGTGGGCCTCGACTGGGATACCCCCTGGGTGCCCGGCCTGAGCCTCAACGGCCGCGTGATCAGCACCTCGTCGATGTACTTCGACACCGCCAATCAGCTGCGCATGCCGGGCTGGAGCCGCGTCGATCTCGGCGCGCGCTACGCCACCAAGGCCGGCAGCCAGCCCGTGGTGCTGCGCGCCAGCCTGGAAAACGTGGCCAACAAGGCGTACTGGGTCACCAGCACCAACCCCAGCTATGTGACCGTGGGCGCAGCGCGCACGCTGGTGCTGTCGGCACAGATCGACTTCTAAGCCACTGAGCCCGCAGGGCACCGCCAGGGCCTTCGCGCCCCGGCGGTGCTTTTGACTTTTCATCCAACGCAAAGAAGCCAATGCAAAGCCACACCATCAAGATCTGGGCCTGGGTGCACAAATGGAGCAGCCTGGTCTGCACCGTTTTCATGCTGCTGCTGTGCCTGACCGGCCTGCCGCTGATCTTCCACCACGAGATCGGCCATCTGCTGGGCACGGAAGTCGAGGCCCCGCCCATGCCCAAGGACACGCCGCATGCGAGCCTGGACAAGGTGCTCGACGTGGCGCGCGCCCAGTATCCCGACCGCGGCGTGCAGTTCGTCTCCAAGTCCGACGAGACCGACGACATCTGGTACGTCACCATGACGCACACCCAGGCCAACACCGACGACTTCCGCACGGTGGTGGTCGACGCGCGCAGCGCCGAGCTGCTGCCGCTGCAGCCACGCTTCGATGAAGGCTTCATGTGGATCATGTTCAAGCTGCATGTGGACCTGTTTGCCGGCCTGCCGGGCAAGCTCTTCCTGGGCTTCATGGGCTTGCTGCTGCTGGTGGCCATCGTCAGCGGCGTGGTGCTCTACGCGCCCTTCATGCGCAAGCTCGAATTCGGCACCGTGCGCCGCGAACGCACGGCGCGCGTCAAGTGGCTGGACCTACACAACCTGCTGGGCATCGTGACCCTGGTCTGGCTGTTCGTGGTCGGCGCCACGGGCATGATCAATACCTGGGCCGACCTGGTGATCAAGTACTGGCAGCATGACCAGCTCAGCAGCGTGCTCGCCCCCTACCAGGGCCAGCCCACCGTGGCCCTGGCCGAGCGCGCGCCGGTGCAGCAGTCGCTGGACGCGGCCATGCAGCAGGTGCCCGGCTCCAAGCTGTCGTTCATCGCCTTCCCCGGCACCAGCTTCTCCAGCCCGCACCACAACACCGTCTTCCTGCGCGGCGACGAGCCGCTGACCTCCAAGCTGCTGCACCCGGTGCTGGTCGATGCCAAGACCTCGGCCATCACCGCCGCGCCGGCCATTCCCTGGTACCTCACGGCCTTGCTGGTCTCGCAGCCGCTGCATTTCGGCGACTACGGCGGGCGCGTGATGCAGATCATCTGGGCGCTGCTCGATATCGCCGCCATCTTCGTGCTCGGCACCGGCATCTACCTGTGGCTGAAGAAAGGCCGCCAGGCCAGCCCGTCGGGTGACAAGGAGCCGGCCAAACCAGCGCAAGCCGGGGAGTCCACGCCATGAAGCACGCACGCAGCAAAAGCCGCTTTGTTTCGCTTTGGGCCTGGCCCATCGCGCTGGGGCTGCTGACCAGCATCGGTCTGGTCTCGGCGCTGTTCAGCGATGGCGGGTGGGGCGATATCCTGTCCGGCATCTGCCTGAGCATCGTCACCGCCGTGGGGCTGTGGTTCTGCTTTCGGCGCTGAACCCTGGGCCGGCGCGTTTCAGCGCGCCGGCATAGCCGGCGCCACCGCAGCCAGCGCCTTGAGCAAGACCGCCGCATTGCTCTGCATCATTGCGATATAGGTGGGCGCCGGCCCGTCGGCCGGGGACAGCGCATCGGAATACAGCCGCCCGCCCACGGCTGCGCCGGTCTCGCGCGCCAGTTGCTGCAGCAGCCGCGGATCGGAAATGTTTTCAACGAAGAGCGCAGTGATGCGCTCTTCGCGCACCTGGCCTATCAACCGGGCCAGATCGCGGGCCGAAGGCTCGGACTCGGTGGACAGGCCGCGCACCGCGATGAAGCGCAGCCCGTAGGCCTGGGCAAAGTAGCCAAACGCATCATGGGTCGCAACCACGCTGCGGCGCTCGGCCGGCAGGGCCGCGAACTCGGCGCGGATGCGGCCATCGAGCGCCTCCAGGCGCGCGACATAGTCGCTCGCGCGGCGGCGGTAATGGTCGGCGTGCAGCGGGTCGGCCTGGGCCAGGCCGCGGGCGATGTTGTTGACATAGGCGATCACGTTGCGCACATCCTGCCAGGCGTGCGGATCGACGGTCCCGGCGTGCGCATGCCCATGCCCATGCCCATGCCCATGCGAATGTGCATGCGTCGACGCCGGCAGGGCGCGCGGCGCGATGCCGGCGGACGCAACGATCTCGCGCCCCTGGAACGCCGCGGCGCTCTTGAGGCGCGGCAGCCAGGCTTCGAAGCCCAGGCCATTGGTCACCAGCACCCGCGCCTGCTGCAGCTGCCGCGCCTGGCGCGGCGTGGGCTCGAACACATGGGCATCGCCGTCCGCGCCGACCAGCGCCGTGACCTCCACGCGATCGCCGCCGACCTCGCGCACCAGGTCGGCAAGAATGGAAAAGCTGGCCACGACGGGCAGGCGGGGCGGCGCCGCGCCGGCCGCAGCGGCGCTGGCGGTGGCACCGGCGACGGCGGCCGTGGCCAGCAGCAGGCCGCGGCGCGAAAGTACAAAGTGGTTCATGGGGAAACTCCAGTCTTCAGCCAAACAGAATCTTGTGCGCTGCGCCGGCGGTGGGCGCGCACGCTGCCATGCGTGCCCGCCAGCAGCGACAGCGCGTACAAGGCCCCCAGGCTCAAGGTGATCGCCGCCGATGCGGCAATGCCCAGATGGAAGGAAACCAGCAGCCCGATGACGCTGCCCAGCACCCCGGCGGCCATGGCCAGCGCCATCTGCGCGCCGACGCTGCGCACCCAGAAACGCGCCGCCGCGGCGGGCAGCACGACAAACGCCACGGCCATCAGCGTGCCCAGCGAATGAAAGCCACCCACGAGGTTGAGCACCAGCAGCAGCATGAAGACGGCGTGGGCCAGTGCGCCCTGGCGGCCCTGCAGGCGCAGGAAGCCGGGGTCGAAGCACTCGACGATCAGCGGCCGGTAGATCAGCGCCAGTGCCAGCAGCGTCGCCGTGGCGATGCCCGCGGTCAGCAGCAGGGTCGGATCGTCCAGGGCCAGCACCGAGCCGAACAGCACATGCAGCAGATCGACATTGGAGCCGCGCAGCGAGATCAGCAGCACGCCCAGGGCCAGCGAGATCAGATAGAAACCGGCAAAGCTTGCGTCCTCGCGCAGCGCCGTATGTCGCGTGACCACGCCCGCCAGCAGCGCGACCAGCACCCCGGCCAGCAGCCCGCCCAGCGTCATCGCCGTCAACGACAGGCCGAACAGCAGATAGCCCAGCGCCGCGCCGGGCAGGATGGCATGCGACATCGCGTCGCCCACCAGGCTCATGCGCCGCAGCAGCAAGATGGTGCCCAGGGGCGCGGCGCCGGCGCTGAGCGTCAGGCAACCGGCCAGCGCGCGCCGCATGAAGCCGTAGTCGGCAAACGGCTGGGAGATTTCGCTGATCATGCCGGCCCCCCTGCGCGCCGCAGGCCGTCCAGCACGGCGCCGGTCTGGCCCCAGCCCCGCAGCTGCCCGGCCAGGGCCAGCGTCTGCGGAAAATGCGCGCGCACCATGGCGTGGTCGTGCAGCACCGCGATCACCGTGCGGCCCTGCGCATGCCAGCCATGCAGCAGGCGCAGCAGCGCGGCGGTCGTCGCCTCATCGATGCCGGCAAACGGCTCGTCGAGCAGCACCACGCGCGGCTCCTGGACCATCAGCCGCGCGAAGCGCAGGCGCTGGAACTGTCCACCCGACAGCGCGCCGATATGGCGCGCGCCCATGCCCTCCAGGCCCACGGCCTGCATCGCCTGGGCCACGCTGGCCGCCAGCGGCGCTGTCACCCGCCTGAAGCCGCCAATGCGCGGCCACAGGCCCATGGCAATGAAGTCGGCGACGCTCACCGGAAACTGCGGGTCCACTTCGCCGGCCTGGGACAGATAGCCAAGCGCGGACCGCGGGTGGCGCGAGACGATGCTGCCGCGCAGCGGCCGCAGCAGTCCCAGCAGCCCCTTGAGCAGCGACGACTTGCCGCTGCCATTGGGGCCGATGATGGCCGTCAGCGAGCCGGGGAGAAACGCTCCGCTGACACCCTGCACCGCGACATGGGCGCCATAGCCCAGGCTCACGTTGTCGAGCATCAGGTCGGCAGCGGCCGCGCGGCACGGCGGCGCGGGCAAGGATTCGGCGCCCATCACACGCCCCCCATCGCCCAGGCCACGGCCAGCCACAGCAGCGCGGAAACGGCCAGGGCCCAGAGGCAGCGCAGCAGCACCGAGGCCTGCAACAGGCTCAGCGGCGGCCTGCGCGCCAGCGTCGCGCCCATGGCGTCATCGCCCTCTTGATTGACCGAGGCAATGGCTGCCCCCTCTGCCTGCCATGCCTGCAGGCCTTGGCGCCTGCTGCAATTCGTGTCCGTGCGTCCTGCCACCATCGATCCCCAGCATCTGATATGTAACGTTATAACATAAAGAAGGTGCAGAACCATGCTCCCATGGCTGTCGACCAGGCGCGAACGCTCTGTGGATGGCGGAATGGATGGTGAAGCCGGCCACATTGACCGCGCCCTCGGCGCGCACGCCGGCTATCTGCTGGCCGGATCTATCTTCACAAGATCATCGGGCTGCAATTCATGGAACAGCACGCCATAGCGGTTGATGAGGAACTGGTCGGTGGTGCCGGGCACGCGCGCGCTGATATGCGTGTCGATGAGGTCGGTCATCTTGAAATGCGCCAGCAGGCGGTACAAGGCGGCCAGCTCGATCCGGGTCTGTTGTTCGGACATTTCGTTGGTGTTGTGGGTCATGACAAAGCAGTCAGAAGTTCAGGAAATGCCATAGCTCTTGGCGACGATCTGCCAGCGCCCGTCGAAGCGGATGAAGCTCAGATGATCGGTATAGGCATGGGGCGCGACCAGGCAGGAGACTTTCACCAGCGCATTGACCGGGCCGCTGCGGTCGATCAGCAAGATGCGATCGTCGCGCGGCGCATCCAGCGACCGGGGCGAGGCGCGGCCGGCCACGCGTTCAAGCCATGGGGCGCGGGCATAAAGCGCGCCGGATCCTGGTCGATGGACAAGGGATCGCGCGCATCGGGCCCGGCCATCGCGGCCAGCAGCAGGGCCACGTCGGCCACCGTACGCCCCATGGGGCCGACCACCGTCAGCGCGTTGTAGGGGTTGAGCGTGGGCCACTGCGGCACGCGCCCGGGCGAAGGCCGCAGGCCCACGACATTGCAAAAGGATGCGGGATTGCGCAGCGAGCCGCCCATGTCGCTGCCATCGGCCAGCGCCGTCATGCCGCAGGCCAGCGCGGCCGCGGCGCCCCCGCTGCTGCCGCCCGCCGACCGGCCCAGGTCATAGGGATTGCGCGTCGCACCAAAAACGGCATTCACGGTGTGCGAGCCCGCACAGAATTCGGGAATATTGCTCTTGCCCAACGTGATCGCGCCCGCGGCCTGCTCGCGCTCGACCAGCAGGCTGCTGATCGTGGGAACATGGTCGCGGTACAGGGGCGAGCCCTGGGTGGTGCGCATGCCGCGGGTGTGAAAGCAGTCCTTGTGGACGATGGGCAGGCCGTGCAACAGCCCCAGCGCAGCGCCGCGTGCCTGCTGCGCGTCGGCGCTGCGCGCCAGGTGCCGGGCGGCATCCAGGTCCAGCGTGACCAGCGCATTCACCTGGGGGTTGCACTGTGCGATGCGCTCGACATGCGCGTCCAGCAGCTCCCGCGCGCTCAAATGGCCTGCGAGAATCTCTTGGCGCAGCGCGGTGGCGGATCGGTCGCAAAGTTCGGGTGTCATGGCCTAAAGTATTGAGATACAATACAAACTATTTATATAAAATACTTCAAGCAAGGTGCGTGCCTGAAATGCAAGAACCAGTGATGCCTGCTGCCAAGGAGGCCACATCCGACGACTCGGCCGAGAAAAAGGACTTTCTGTATGTGGCCGCCGTGGAGCGCGCCATGCGCGTGCTCGAGGCCTTTGCCGCCAGGCCGGGCGACCTGGGCCTGACCGAGCTGGCCGAGATGACGGGCCTGGGCAAGAGCGCGGCCCAGCGCTTTGTGTTCACCTGGGAGAAGCTGGGCTATCTGGCACGCGATCCGGCTTCGCGCCGGCTGCGCCTGACAACACGGGCGCTCGAGCTGGGCCATTCGTATCTCAAGGGCGATCCGCTGATCGCGCAGGTGGCGCCGCACCTGGGCATACTGCGCGACCAGTTCGGCCTGGCGGTGAACCTGAGCGTGCGCCGCGGCGATGACATGGTCTATCTGCTGCGATTGCCCAGCCGCCAGCTGACGCTGGCCGAGATGCTGCCCGGGCGCCGCCTGCCGGCCTGGTCCAACGCCAGCGGCCGCATGCTGCTGACGGAATGCAGCGATGCGGAGTTGCGCGCCATCTATGCCCGCCAGCCACCCTTGTCGTTCACACCGCGCACGACCACGGACCTGGGCTCGCTGTTGGGCGAGATCGCCAAGGCGCGCTCCGACGGCTATGTGATCACGCAGCACCAGGTGAACATGCACCAGATCGCCGTGGCCGTGCTGGCCACGCTGCCCTCGGGCGCGCAGGTGGCCATAGGCATGGCGACCACGCTGGACGATTACGCACCGGAGCGCGTCGAGACCGAGCTGATCCCGGCGCTGTTCAAGGCCGCGGCCGCGCTGCGCTGACGGCTGGTCAAAGCCGGGCGCAGCAGTGAGAATGGGCAGCCATGACCCAAAGCCATACCGACCATTGCGAAGTCCTACAGGCCGCTTGCCACTGCGGCACCGTGCGCTTCACGGTTCGCCTCGCCGACGGCCTGCGCAGCGCGCGCCGCTGCAACTGCTCCTACTGCCGCATGCGCGGTGCGGTGGTGCTCACGTCCAGGCTCAGCGACCTCGAGGTGCTGCAAGGCCAGCAAGCGCTGATGCTCTACCAGTTCAACACCGGCGAAGCCAAGCATTACTTCTGCGCGCATTGCGGCATCTATACCTTTCACCAGCGGCGGTCATCACCCGACGAGTACGGCATCAACGCGGCCTGCATAGAGGGCCTGAGTCCGTTTGATTTCGCCGAAGTCCCGGTCAGCGATGGCGTGCACCACCCCAAGGACCGTGCGGGCGGCGCGGCGCCACCGGCCGGGTGGCTGCGTTTCGAGGCCAATCCGGCGGCGCAAGGCCACTGAGGCCGAATGCCCGCTCGCCTCCGAAGGCGGCGTTGGTTCACGATAATCGGACCTTTGCCCCCGGCCCGGTGGGCATCTGTGCATCGGGCCCCTTCTTTTGAACAGACACATGACCAGCATCACCGAGGACCTGCGCTTCGTAGGCATTGACGACGAAGGCTACGCCCAGGCAGTGGCCGCGGCCAGGAGCTTTCAATATGGCGACGACCAGGCCGGCTTTGCCTTCACGGGCAAGGTCACCTTGATGCTCCAGCGCGAGGCCCCGCAGTGGGAGCACGGCGCGTTCAGCAGCACGGCCATCATCACCTTCATCGATCCCATCGAGGGCGCGCCCGACGCACAGCAGGCCCAGGACGAGGACTTCCTGCGCGCCGTCAGCGACCGCGTGGACTTTCTGCACATTCCATCGCAGTGCCAGGAGATGCAGGTCGAAGACGTCTGGGGCATAGACTGCGAATTCATCATGTTTGCCCTGCCCCACCCCCAGGACGAAACCGCGACCGCCTGGCTGCTCGTTCCCGGGCCCGACAACCGCGTCGTCTCGTCGCGGCATACGGTGCAGGACTACCAGATGGCGCAGATCCAGCGCGCCGCCGCCGAACTGGGGCTCGATGGCTCCGAAGAGCCCAAGCTGCACTGAGCGCCACCCCCGCCGGCCGCAGCCGTTGCCGGCCTGCCTTTCCAACCCCTGAGGATATCCCGCACGATGAACGCCCATGACTTTGACCTGTTTGTGATTGGTGGCGGCAGCGGCGGCGTGCGCGCCGCGCGCATGGCCGCGCAGCGCGGTGCGCGCGTGGCGCTGGCGGAAATGCAGGGCGAAAGCGGCCTGGGCGGTACCTGCGTCAACGTGGGCTGCATCCCGAAAAAGCTTTACAGCTATGCCGCGCATTACGCCGAAGCCTTTGAGGAAGCCCACGGTTTTGGCTGGGAGGGCGCGGCGCCGGTGCTCAACTGGAGCACGCTCAAGGCCAACCGCGCGCGCGAGATCTCGCGCCTCAACAGCATCTACGGCCATCTGCTCACGGGTGTCGGCGTGACCGTGTTCGATGCGTTTGCGCGGCTTGACGGCCCGCATGCGGTGGTGCTGCGCAGCGCCGGCGACACCGAGGAGCGCCGCTTCACCGCGCAAAATATCCTGATCGCCACCGGCGGCACGCCCTTCCGGCCCGAGATCGAAGGCGGCGAGCATGTGATCGACTCGAATGCGATCTTCGACCTGGAGCCGTTTCCGCAGCGCCTGCTGGTGGTGGGCGGCGGCTATATCGCCTGCGAATTCGCCTCGATCTTCAACGGCCTGGGCGCGCAGGTCACGCAGCTGTACCGCGGCGAACAGGTGCTGCGCGGCTTCGATGACGAGGTCCGCGCCTTCGTGGCCAAGGAAATGACCAAGACCGGCGTCGATCTGCGCCTGGGCGCCGATGTCGCCGCGATCACACGCACCGCCCAAGGCCTGCAGGTGCGGCTCCAGGACGGCAATGAACTGACGGCCGATGCCGTGCTCTATGCCACGGGCCGCGTGCCGCTGGTCCAGGGCCTGGGCCTGGAGACCGCGGGCGTGGCCGTGGGCAAGAACGGCGCGGTGCTGGTCAACGAGCGCTACCAGACCAGCATTCCCTCGGTCTATGCCGTGGGCGATGTGACCAGCCGCGTGCAGCTCACGCCGGTGGCGCTGGGCGAAGCCATGGTGGTCGTGGACCAGCTGTTCGGCCCGGCCGCGGGCAAGCCCGCGCGCAGCATGAGCTACGAGTTCATTCCCACCGCGGTATTCACCCATCCCAGCATAGGCACCGTAGGCCACAGCGAAGCCCAGGCGCGCGAGATCTTCGGGGACATCACGGTATTTCGCAGTGAGTTCAAGGCACTCAAGCACACCCTGTCGGGCAGCTCGGAGCGCACGCTGATGAAGCTCGTGGTCGAGACCCGCAGCGACCGCGTGGTCGGCCTGCACATGGTGGGCGCCGAGGCCGGCGAGATCGTCCAGGGCTTTGCGGTGGCCATGAAGGCCGGAGCCACCAAGGCCATGTTCGACGGCACCATCGGCATCCACCCCACGGCGGCCGAAGAGTTTGTCACCATGCGCGAGCCGGTCAAACCGGCGCCCTGAAACTGCAGCGAACGAGCCGTGCGCAGCGTCAGCGCGGCTGGCGCATGGGCATGCGGTCGATTTCGGCAAACACTTCGCGCAGATCGACCGATGCGCCTTCGCGCAGCTTCACGCCCCCGTCCTTGCCCACCAGCACAAAGGTCGCCGGCCCGCGCGCATCGAGCGCCAAGGCCTTGAGCAGCGCCGTGGTCTGCGCCGCCTCCAGCGGCTGGTCATTGCGACGGCCTTGGCCGGCCACCACGGTATACAGCACCATTTCGCGCTCGCGGAACGCTTCGCGCTGGGCGGTTTCCGCCAGGCCAGCACGCAGCCGGGTCAGCAAGGGGTCGCCCGGCTGCGGCACGACCACCACCACCGGCCGCGTCTTCCAGCGCTCGGCCTCCAAAGGGTTGGCTTGGGCCCATACGGCGCTGACCGGCAGCGCCAACGACAGGGCGACGGCTGCGCGTCTGAAGAGGTGTGGGTTCATGGGGCCAGTATCGTGGCCAGGGCGCAGATTGCCTTGAATCCCCTCATCTGCTGCAGGTTCATCCCGGCGCGGCCAATCCTCTCGGGCTCAACCCCGGGCCGCAAACCCCGACAGCTCCAGCACATGCGGCTTGCCTATCCACAGCGCGCGATCGCGGTGGTCGCGCAGGCCGTCGCCGGTGTTGGGGTGAATGAACACATCGAGCGCGCCGTGGTTCAAGGCCAGCCAGCCCAGCACCTGCGGCAGATCGGCCGAATCGATGCGCAGCTGGAAACTCCACATCGGGTGCGGGCCCACGGGCCGCTCATGGAAACGGCCGACCTCGACACGGTCGGCGAAATGCTGCGGTACGGCTTCGCGCAATGCCCAGGCCGCGGCCTTGCTCGAGGCATCGAAATACACATGGGCGTGCCAGTCTTGGACCAGGGTGTGGCTGAGTAAAGTCATGCTTGCTCCTTCAGTGCGTCACGAGCGGCCGATCAGCAGCGAAACCAGCCCGGCCGCAATCAAGGGCCCGACCGGCACGCCGCGGAAAAACGCCACGCCCAGGATGGTGCCCACCATCAGCCCGGCCACGATGCCGGGCTGCGCCGACATCAGGGTGACGCCACGCCCGCCCAGCCAGGCCACGAAGATGCCGACCACGATCGCCGCCGCCGACTTCCAGTGGGTAAAGGATTTGAGCAGCTCCATGGCCGGAATCTTGCCGCTCGCAATCGGCACCATGACCGCGACCATCAACAGGAAAATGCCGATATTGAGACCGTGCTTCTGCAGCCAGGGGAAATACAGCGCCAGGGGAGAGATGCGGATGATGATCAGCACCACCATGGCGGCCGCCACGGTGTAGTTGCCGGCAAACATGCTGAGGCCGGCCAGGGCCAGCAGGATGAGGACGATGGGTTCAAAGAGGGACATGGCGGGCCAGGCCGCAGGCGCAAGCGGCAGGTCATTCAGTGGAAACCCTGATTTTCGCACCTCTGCCGTGCAGGCGAATTTCAGCCGCTAAAATTTTTGGCACATGCCCGCCTGCGCTCCATGGCCCCCGCCAGGCCGCGGCCTTGCCTGACAATGGCGGCCAGGAAAATGAATGGATTCGCAATGAGCACGCAACAACAAGCCCCCGACTGGAACGCCTGGAGCCGCGAGGCCGTGGAGACCATGGTGCGCGGCAATGCCGAATGGCAACGCAAATTTGGCCTCGAAGGCTCGCCGCCCTTCCACTGGGATCTCGACAGCGCGACCTTGACATTCGACGCGCCCCTGGGCCCGGTGCTGGCGACGATCTGCCTGGTGGGCACGACCAGCGACAGCGAAGGCAGCTTTCTGTGGAGCTGGGCCAATGAGGCCATTCCACGCCAGCATGGCGAAGCGCTGGCCGCGGTGCATGAGTTCGGCCGCGAAAACCAGCTGGCCCTGCTGACCACCCCGCGCATCCAGGGCGGCCGGCCCGAAGCCACCGAATGCCTGTGCATCGCGGGGCGCCTGCAGCGCGCGCTGGGCACGTTTATCGACCAGCGCGGCGATGTGACGCTGTATTTCACCATCCTGCATATGCAGGTGCCGGCGGCCAAGGACCGGTTGCTGCATTGACTCTGGGCGCCGGTCTCCCGGGCCTGCCAGCTGTCAGTGCGCCGCTTCAGAGGTCGCTGCGGACTGAGTGCCCGCCCGCCACACCCGCTGCGCATACTCGCTGCCATCCATCTCATCTGCCTCCACCCGCTGCAGATGGGCCACCTGCCAATCGCGGTCCGCGAGAAACAGATCACGGCCAATGGCCGACACCAGCCGCGGCACGTTGTGCTTGAGGCTGCCGGTGTCACCCACGGGCCGGCCGTGGCTGGCCATGGCCGGGGCGCCCAGGCAGTGGATGTCGGCCAGCCAGGGCGCGCTGCCGGGCTGGGCCTCGGTGAAGGCAAAACCGGCATCGAGATAGGGATGGCGGCCCAGTTCCGCATCGGGTGTGCCCCACGCGGGCTGGTAATGCTGGGCCCAGGTGGCGATCTGCGGCGCGATGCGCGCGAGTTCGGGGCGGGCGGCCAGATCCACGGCGTAGCCTGTGCCCAGCACCAGATGGTCGAACACAAAATGGCCGTCCGAGGAATCGAGCACGATCTGTTCGCCGCGCTGCCGCAGGTTCTGCCACGGGCTGCCCAGGTGCAGATGGAAGTTCTCCCATGCTGCGGCACGCTGCACGGCATGGCGCGGCGGTGCGCCGCCGCTGGCGCGGTAGGCACGCATCAGTTGCCAGCGGTCGGCGTCGGGCAGCGCATGGAAGAACTCGAAGGCGCCGACATGTGAGAAGGCCTTCATGCGGCTGCCGCGCGCCAGGTCCGCGCGGCGCGCGAACAAATGCACCTGCGCTGCGCCCTGCTCCAGCGCGCTGGCCGCCGCGTCAAACGCCGAGGCGCCCGCGCCCAGCACGGCCACGCGTTGGCCGGCGAGATCCGGCAATGGCGCATGGGTGTGCGAGTACAGCGCGGGGGCCAGCGCGGCGCGCACCTGCGCGGGAATGCGCGGCGTGCCGCAGCCGTTGACGCCCGTGGACAGCACCAGTTTGCGCGTGACTTCGGTCACCGTGGCGCCATCGGGCCTGCGCAGCGTCAGCTGCAGGCCCCGGCCCGGCAGCGGTTCGATGTCCAGCAGTTGCGTGTCGTTGCGCACCTCGGCGCCCGTGGCCTGGCGGTACCAGCGCAGATAGTCGGCCCAGGCCAGGCGCGGAATGCGCTCCAGCGCGGCGTAGGCGGCCGCGCCCTGCGTGGCCTCGTACCAAGCCTCGAAACCCAGCGCGGCAATGCCGGATTCCGGGCCGGTCAGCGCCTTGGCGGTGCGCAGCGTGGGCATGCGCGCGACGGTGGCCCACACGCCTTCGCGGCCCTCGGGCGACTGGTCGATGGTGGCGATACGGCCCATGCCCGCGCGGCGCAAACCCAGACCTATGGCCAGGCCGCTTTGGCCGCCGCCGACGATGAACACGTCATGGTCGGTACCGGCGCGGGGCGGCACCCAGTCCGCGGGCATATCGCGCAGCCATTGCAGGGCGCGACGCACTTCAGCGGCCAGCGCTTGTTCCGCCGCGTTCATGCGACCTGCTGCGCAGCGGCGTGCCGTGCATCGCGGCGGCTGGCGCCCGCGCGCAGCAGCGGCAGCAGGCTCTTGCCATATTCGGTGGCGTCGACGCGCGGATCGAAGCCGCGGAACAGGAAGTTGCTCACGCCCGCGTCGCAGTAGGCCAGCAATGCCTCGGCCACCTGCTCCGGTGTGCCGACGATGGCGGTGGTGTTGCCGGGCGCGTTGGTCGCGGCGGCCACGCCCATGAACAGGCGCTCATCGAGCACTGGCCCCTGCTCCACCAGCCGCAGCAGGCGGCGCGAGCCTTCGTTCTCGGCCTCGGCGGACGGCTTGTCGCCGGCAAACACCTGGCTCTTCTTGCTCCACAGGCCGACTTCGCGCGTCTGCTCGGCAATCTCCTCGGCCCGGCGCCAGGCCTGCTGCTCGGTGTCGCCCAGGATCACGCGGATCGAGATGCTGAAGCCCGGCTTGCGCCCCAGCGGCGCGGCGTGGGCGCGCACGCGGCGGATCAGCTCGCGTGTGCCGTCCAGCGTCTCGCCCCACAGCGCATACAGGTCGGCATGCTTGGCGGCCACGCGCAGCGCGGGCTCCGAGGCGCCGCCAAACGAGATCGGGATACCGCCGGGCTGCAGCGGTTTCAACTCGGAGAAGGCGTCCGCCACCTGGTAGTACTTGCCGGCGTAATCCAGCGGCTGCTCCCGTGCCCAGACCGCGCGCACGATGTCGAGGAATTCATCGGTGCGCGCATAGCGCTCGTCATGGCCGAGGAAGTCGCCGTCGCGCTGCTGCTCGGCATCGCGTCCGCCGGTGATCACATGCAGGCGCACGCGGCCACCGGTGAAATGATCGAGCGTGGCCAGCTTGCGCGCGGCCAGGGTCGGCGCGACAAAGCCGGGGCGATGGGCCAGCAGAAAGCGCAAGTTGCGCGTCACACCCGCGGCGCGCGCGGCGGTGAGGAAGTTGTCGGCCCAGCCGGCGTTATGCGGCAGCAGCACGCCGTCAAAGCCCGCCGCGTCATGATCGCGCGCGACCTTTTCAATATGTGGGATGTCGAAAGCCGGGCCTTGCGCGGCGATGGTTTCGGAAAACAGCCGCGGGTAAAGCGTGCCGTAGAGTTCAATGGACATGGGATCTCCTCGATGAAGGGGGGGGGCTTCAGCCGCGGATCTGCGCGGCTTCGATCACGCGGTTGTTCAGCGCGATCTCGCTTTTGATCAGCTCGGTGATCTGCTGCTGCTTGAGCGGCAGGATTTCCACGCCCAGCCCCTGCAGCTCCTTGACCACCGCCGGCTTGGTGGCGATTTCGGCATAGGCCTTGAGCAAGGCCTCGACCACGGGCCTGGGCGTATTGCGCGGCACGGCCGCCAGGAAGAAGTTCGTCGCTTCCCACCTGGGCAGGCCGGCCTCGTCGACGCTGGGCACGCCCGGCAGATCGGGCGCCGAGCGCGCGCCGCTGTACGCCAGGCCACGCAAGCGGCCGTCGCGCACATACTGGCCGGCCAGCGGATCGAGCACCAGCTGCACATGGCCGGCCAGGGCGTCGTTCACGGCCAGCGCCGAGCCGCGGTAAGGCACATGGACGATGTCGATGCCGGTGCGCTGGCGCAGGTATTCGCCCGCGATATGGCCGCCGGTGCCGTTGCCCGCCGTGCCGTAATTGATCTTGCCGGGGTGGGCGCGCGCATAGGCAATCAGCTCGGTCAGGCTGCGGATCGGCAGCGACGGGTGCACCGCGAAGACAAAGCGCACATGGCCCAGGAAACCCACCGGCACCAGGTCGTTGAGCGGGTCATAGGGCGCGCCGATCACCTGCGGCGCCGAGGTCAGGTTGCCGCTCGAGGCATTGAGCAGCGTATAGCCGTCGGCCGTCACCTGCACCACCGCGTTGGTGCCCAGCGTGCCACCGGCGCCGCCGCGGTTGTCGATGATCACCGGCTGGCCCAGCACCGCCGACAGCTCGCGCCCGGTGATGCGCGCCACCAGGTCATTGGTGCCGCCAGGCGGATAGGGGCTCACCAGATGCAGCGCGCGCTGGGGGTAGCCACCGGCTGCAGCGTTGGCGCTGGCCGCCGGCATCAGGGGCGGCACCGCCGACAGCGAGACGGAAGCTGCGCCGGCCAGCAGCAGGCGGCGGCGGGAAAGGGAGGAAGTCATTGGCAGTGCGGCGGAAAGTGGAAATTACTTCCCATTTTTGGCAGCCGGGACGATTCCGCCAACGACGCATTGCGCATATCTTCATGCGGGATATGTTGGGTGACTTGGCGCGTGATACGCAACGACAATGAAGGCCCTGCTCCGCGCCTTACCCTCCATGCCCTCTCGCCGCCTGCCGCCATCGCCCGAGCCATCCCCTGCCGCCCAGGACTCCAGCGCGCTGGCGCGCGGCCTGGCCATTCTTGACTGCCTGCTGCTGGCTGCCCGGCCATTGACCCTGGTGGAGATCGCCCAGGCCACGCAGCTGCCCACCAGCACCGCGCATCGGCAATTGCAACTGCTGGAGCAACTGGGCCGGACCTATCGCGACGCGGCCGGCCGGCACTGCGCGGGCGTGGCGACGGTGGCGCCGCTGCCACTGGACCATCCGCTGAACCTGCTGCGGCGCGACGCCACCGATGTGCTGCGCCAGTTGCAGACCCAGTTCCGCGCCACCGCCGTGCTGACGGTGTTCCTGGGCAGCCAGCGGCTGGTGATCGAGGCCATCACCGGCCAGCATGCGATTGCGCCCTACATCGGCACCCAGGCCCATTCACCGCTGCACTGCTCGGTATCGGGCAAGCTGCTGCTGAGCCTGCTCGAGCCCGCGGCGCGCGATGCGCTGCTGGGCCCGGCGCCCTACGCGGCGCGCACCGCCGCCGCCCTCACCAGCCGCAAGGCGCTTTTCAGCCAGCTCGAGCGCATCGCCAAGGAGCGCCTGGCGGTCAATCTCGAAGAGAACGTGGAAGGCATCTCGGCCCAGGGGGTGCTGGTGTCCACGGCCGCCGGGCATGCCATCGGCGCGCTGGCCCTGACCGGGCCCAGCGCGATGTTTGCCGCGCCGCAGCGCGCCGCCATGGCGCCGGTGCTGATGCGCAACGCGAATCTGCTGGGTGCGTCGCTCTCGGCGCATGCAGTCGCGCGGCTGCTGGCGGCATAAAGCGCAACGCGGCCGCCGTTGCGCTCAGGCCGCAACCTTCAGGCCGTTGCCAGATCGCCGTTGACCACGCGAGCCAGCCCCAGCGGGTTGGCATGCTGCACCGCGGGCGGCAGCAGTTCGTCGGGCAGGTCCTGGTAGCACACTGGGCGTAGAAAGCGCTCGATGGCGGTCGCGCCCACCGAAGTGAACATGGCGTTGGAGGTCGAGGGAAACGGGCCGCCATGCACCATCGCATGGCAGACTTCGACGCCCGTGGGAAAGCCATTGGCCAGGATGCGGCCGGCCTTGCGCTCGAGCACCGGCAGCAGGCGGCGCGCAGCGGCGTAATCGGCGGGGTCGATCTGCAGCGTCACGGTGAGCTGGCCTTCGAGGTGCTCGGCCAGTTGCAGCAACTCGTCGAAGTCCTTGGCGCGGATCACGATGGACGCCGGGCCAAACATCTCCTCGTGCAGCACCGGCGAAGCCAGCAGCCGCTGGGCATCGGTGACATACAGCGCGGCCTGGGCGGCGTTGGGCTGGGTGCCCGCGGCCAGGCCCTGTGCGACTTTCTCCACCCCCTCGACGCCATCGACCTTGGCCGCGCCGGCCACGAAGGCTTCGTGGATGCCCGCGGTCAGCATGGTCTGGGCGGCCTTGGCGGCCAGGGCCTGGCTGGCGGCGGTGATGAAACGCTGCACGTTGTCATCGCCAATCACCACCACCATGCCGGGGTTGGTGCAGAACTGGCCCGCGCCCATGGTCAGCGAATCGGCGAAGGCGCTGCCAATGGCCTCGGCGCGCGCGGCCAGCGCGGCGGGCAGCAGGAACACCGGGTTGATGCTGCTCATCTCGGCGTAGACCGGAATCGGCTCGGGGCGCGCGTTGGCGGTGCGCACCAGGGCCAGGCCGCCCTGGCGCGAGCCGGTGAAGCCCACGGCCTTGATCGCGGGATGCGCCACCAGCGCTTCGCCCAGCTTGCGCCCGGCACCGATCAGCAGCGAGAACACGCCTTCGGGCAGGCCCAGGTCCTTGACGGCCTTTTGAATTGCCCGGCCCACGAGTTCGGAGGTGCCCAGATGCGCGCTGTGCGCCTTGACCACGACCGGCGCGCCCGCGGCCAGTGCCGATGCGGTATCGCCGCCGGCCACCGAGAACGCCAGCGGGAAGTTGCTGGCACCAAACACCGCGACCGGGCCCAGGGGCAGCTTGGCCAGGCGCAGATCGGAGCGCGGCAGCGGGGTGCGCCCGGGCTGGGCTTCGTCAATCGTCGCGCCGAGGAAACGGCCATCGCGCACCACCTTGGCAAACAGCCGCAGCTGGCCGACGGTGCGGCCACGCTCGCCCTGCAGACGCGCCAGCGGCAGGCCGGACTCGGCCTGGGCGCGCTCGATCAAGGTGTCACCCAATGCCATGATGTTGTCGGCAATCGCTTCGAGGAATTCGGCACGCTTGGCCAGCGGCAGCTGGCGATAGGGATCGAAGGCCTGGGCCGCCAGTTCGGCCGCCTGGTCGACTTCGGCCTGGCCGCCGAAGCCGAAGGTGGGCGCGTCAATGGGCTGGTCGGTCGCGGGATTGAACGCTTGCTGCTGGCCTTCGGTGCCGCGCACGGAACGCGCGCCGATAAGCATTTCGCCGGTGATTTGCATGGAGATCTCCTGAGGGGGTCGCTGGGGACGCATGGCGGCCTGCGGCTGAAAAGCCGGCATGGCCGCGGGTGCGCTGGGAGATTAAAGCCGCTAACCATGAACATGGCGTAAATATATTATAAGTATCTTTAAGATGGTCCAGAATGGCTGCCATAGATCAGGCCAACCACAAGGAGACAAGCGTGAATTCAATGCCCGACAACGACCTCGATCCCATTGCCGCCCGCGCGCCTGGCGCGGCGGCCGCAGACGGCTATGAGGCACTGACGCTCGAAGAAGTTCACGCGCTCTCGCAGCGGGTGCTCACCCACCATGGCCTGTCCCAGGCCCAGGCGCAGGCCATTGCGCGCGTGATCACCGCTGGCGAGCGCGACGAATGCCATTCGCACGGTATCTACCGCCTGCTGTCGTGCACGCGCACGCTGCAGCATGGCCGCGTGGTACGCGATGCCACGCCAGTGGTCAGCGACCGCGGGCCGGCGGTCGTGGCCGTCGATGCGCAGTTCGGCTTCTCGCAGCTGGCGTTTGAAGTTGGCAGCCAGGTGCTGCTGGAAAAGGTGCGCACGACCGGCATTGCCGCGCTGGCCATCAACAACTGCCACCATTTCTCGGCGCTGTGGCCCGAAGTCGAAGCGCTGGTGGCGCAGGGCGTGGCCGCGCTGGCCATGACGCCCAGCCACGCCTGGGTCGCGCCCGCGGGCGGCAGCCGGCCGGTGTTCGGCACCAATCCGCTGGCCTTTGGCTGGCCGCGCAGCGGCGAGCAGCCCTATGTCTTTGACTTCGCGACCAGCGCCGTGGCGCGCGGCGAGATCGAGCTGTACCGCAGAAGCGGCCGCGCCCTGCCCGCGGGCTGGGGCGTGGATGCCGATGGCGCTCCGAGCACGGACGCGGCCACCGTGCTGGACCAGGGCGCGATGCTGACCTTTGGCGGTTACAAGGGCTCGGCACTGTCGACCATGATAGAGCTGCTGGCGGGCCCGCTGATCGGCGACATGACCAGTGCCGAGTCGCTCGCGGCCGATGGCACGGCCGTGGGCGCCCCCTGCCATGGCGAGCTGATCCTGGCGTTCGAGCCGCGCTTTTTCAGCCAGGGCGACTTCCGCGCCGATCGCCTGCGCGCCGAGCAGCTGTTTGCCGGCATCACCGACCAGGGCGCGCGCCTGCCCTCCCAGCGCCGCTATGACGCGCGCCGCCGCAGCCTGGAGCGCGGCTTTGTGCAGGTGCCCGCAGCGCTGCTGCGCGATGTGCGCCAGCTGCTGGAATGACCACCGCCAGGGATGAAAACCCGGTGATGTATTGAAATTATTTTCTCAATATAATTAGCTTCAATCATTTCAGCTTTTGCGGTTTAAAAAGCCGAAAACACGCCCTATCCGATGTCGACTTCCACCAAATCCACGGCTTCGCGCGTGAAGCCTTCCACTGCCCTGGTCAAGGCCGCGCCGCCGGCCAAGCGCCGTGCCGCGGATCTTGCCTACGACGCCATCGAAACCATGCTGTCGACCATGCAGCTCGAGCCCGGCAGCCCCATCGTCGAGGCGGAGCTCGCCGAGCGCACCGGCATGGGCCGCACGCCGGTGCGTGAAGCGCTGCTGCGCATGATCTCCATCGGCCTGATCGTGCAGCAGCCGCGCCGCGGCCTGCTGGTGTCGAGCATCGACCTGGCTGAGCACCTGGACGTGATCCAGACACGGCGGGTGCTGGAGAACCTGATCGCGGCCTGCGCCGCGCGCCGCGCCTCGGCCGCGCAGCGCAAGGAAATCGTCCAGTACGCGCAGAAGATGGTGGCCGCCGCCGAACGCGGCAATCTGGACGAATACATGCGCGCCGACCACGCGCTGGACGTCGTCATCCACCAGGCCAGCCGCAACCGCTCGGCCGTGAAGGGCGTGACGCCGCTGATCGTGCAATGCCGCCGCTTCTGGTATGCCTACCAGCACGCCGGCGACATCACCGAGGGCGCCCACGCCCACCTGGAGCTGGCCCAGGGCATCGCCACCGGCGACGAAGCCGCAGCCATCACCGGCGCCAATCGCCTGATGGACTATCTCGAAGGCTTTGCCAAACGCATCATCGAGAGCTGACCGGCCCAGCCAGAAGCAGCGCGCCACTGCCTCCCTGTCTCCGGTTAACAGGGCCTCGGGCGTCTGCCACCGGGGGTATTTTCCAGCGCTCGCATAGCCCATTGCCCATGAACGAGCATGTCCCAGCAAGGGGGCAGCGAGGAAGGGCCGCCCCGCCCCGAGGCTGCCGTCCCCCTCCACAGCAGGATGAGAGGGGGAAGCCGGCTCGGCGCCTGCCGCGTAAGCGGCTCAGGGGGTGCTTAAAGCTTTTCCCCCACGGCCCGCAGCTCGGCGATCTGCGGTGCCTTGGGCAGCCAGATCTTGTCGAAGGCTTCAATCGCGGGCTTGGTGTCGAAGCTCGACAGATCGCGGATCACGATCGACTCCTTCTTGAACTTCTCCAGCAGACCGGCTTCGGTGGTGACGATGTCGTTGATCTGGGCGTCCAGCGCCTGGGCGGTGAGCTGGCGGATCAGATCGCGGTCCTTGGTGTCCAGCGTGGCCCAGACGCGGCCCGAGAACAGCGGCGCAAACGGCATGAACAGCGCGTTCATCGGCATCATCACCTTGGACACCTTGTCGAAGCGCTGGTTCCAGGAGAACTCGACATCGGCCTCGAGACCGTCGACCTGGCCATTGGTCATGGCATCGAACACCGCGGGCGTAGGGATGGGCGTGGGCGCGGCGCCGAAGTACTGGTAGAAGTCGCGGTAGACCGGGGTCGGGTTGATGCGGATCTTCAGGCCCTTGAGGTCGTTGGGGGTCTTGATGTCCTTGTTGGAGAACACCACGCGCATGCCGGTGATGCCCCAGCCCAGGCCCACGCAGCCGGTCTCGCGCGGCAGCACTTCAAGCAGCTTCAGCGCCGCGGGCGTCTTCACCAGCTTGGCGACGGCCGGCGTCGAGCGCACCAGGTAAGGGGCGTTGATCGAGGCCACGCTGGGCACGCGCGTGCCCAGCTCCGCGGCCTGGATCCAGCCCATGTCCAGCGCGCCGGACTGCATCTGCTGCATCATCACCGACTCGTTGCCCAGCTGGCCCGAGTGGAACACGGTCACCGTGAGCCGGCCGTTGGTGGCCTTGTTCAAGGCCTCGCCGAACTGCAGCGCGGCGCGGTTCCATGAATGCCCGGCGGGGGTGATGATGCCCAGGCGCAATTCCTTGGCCGCGGCGGCGCGCGACGGGGTCACGAAGGCCAGGGGCGCGGCGGCAATGGCCGAGCTCTGGAGGAAGTGGCGACGGTTGAGGGTCATGTGAAACTCCATAGAAAAAGCAGGGATCGAAGCAGGCGCAAAGGCGGCTAATCCAGCAGGGCCAGGGACAGGCTGGGGAACAGCGACAGCATGATCAGCGCCACGACGCTGATGAGGAAGAACGGCAGGGTCACGATGAACATCCGCCCCGGCTTGGCGCCGGTCACGGCGGCGGCGACGAAAAAGCTCAGCCCCACGGGCGGCGTCATCAGCCCCAGCACCAGGTTGATCACGATCACCACGCCGAAATGGCGTGGATCGATGTGGTAGATCTCGGTGGCGATGGGCAGCAGGATGGGCGCGGTCATGATCAGGCCCGGGATGCCGTCGATCACGGTGCCGATGACCAGCAGGATCACATTGACCAGCAGCAAGAAGGTGATGGGATCGTGCGCCACGGTCTGGATCCAGGCGGCGACCATCTGCGGAATCTTGCCGTAGATCAGCAGCCACGAGAACACCGAGGCCGCGGCCACCAGGAACAGCACGATGGCCGAGTAGATCGCCGCGCGCAGCATGATCGCGGCCAGGTCGGAGTACTTGAATTCGCGCGTGACGTAACGCCCCACCAGCACCGCGCTCACCGCGCCCACGGCCGCGGCCTCGGTCGGGTTGGCCAGGCCGGTCAGGATGGAGCCGACGATCACCAGCGGAATCAGCAGCGTAGGGCTTGACGTCAGCACCGTCATGGCACGCTGGCGCCAGCTGCGCTTGGCGCTGCGCGGATAGTTGTAGACCAGTCCCATGCAGGCAATCACGCCAAAGAACAGCAGCGTCAACAGGATGCCCGGCAGGATGCCGGCAATCAGCATGTCGCCCACGGCCACCTGGGCCAGCACGCTGTAGACCACGAACATCACCGACGGCGGGATGATGGGCCCGAGCATGCCGCCATAGACCGTCAGGCCGGCGGCAAAGGTCTTGTCGTAACCCTGCTTCTCCATCTCCGGCACCATCACCTGCGACATGATCGCGACCTGCGCCGTGGCCGAGCCGATGATGGACGAGACCAGCATGTTGGCCAGGATGTTCACATAGGCCAGGCCGCCCTTGATCGAGCCGACAAATGCCATCGACAGGTCGACCAGCCGGCGCGTGATGCCGCCGCTGTTCATGACTTCACCGATCAGGATGAACAGCGGAATGGCAATCAGGCCATAGCTGTCGACGCCGGCAAACATCTGCGTGGCAAACGACTGCAGCAGCACCGGATTGCCGGTGTTGTAGATATAGAAGATGCCCGAGAGACACAGACACAGGCCGATGGGCACGCCCACCAGCATGATCGCGATGAAGAAGATGGAGGTCAGCATGTCAGTTCACCGCTTCGGGGTTGGCCGCCTGGAAGGCAGGGTGTTGGCGCTGGGGCGCGAGATGCAGGTCTTCCAGCAGATTGGCCAGCGCATGCAGGCTCATGCACAGCGCGAAGATCGGCATGATCAGCTGCAGCACCCACACCGGCCACTCCAGCGTCTGCGTACGTTCGGTGTAGAGGAAGTTGAACGACTCGGCCGCGTATTCGCGGGCATCGAAGCCCTGGCGGATGATGCCGATCGGGTCCATCCAGATCCAGCACATGGCGGCCAGCGCCAGGGCAAAGAACAGCACGCCCGCGGTGGCGATCACCTTGGCGATCTGCGCCTGGCGCGGGCCCAGCTTGTCGGTGAGCATGGTCACCGCGAAGTCCAGCCGCAGACGCGTCATGGCCGAGGCGCCGATGAAGGTCAGCCAGACGACGGTGTAGACCGAAGCCTCGTCTATCCAGTACAGCGGCATGCCGCCGTAGCGCGTGACCACATTGACCAGGATCAACGCCGTGAGCAGGCTCATCAGGAAGGTGAGCAACCAGCGCTCCAGGCGCAGCAGGGCGTCGGAGGCATCGAGCACCCAGCGCACCGGGCGCAGAGGCGATGGCGGTGGCAGGGCCGTGGGGGAGCTGACTGTATCGTCCATAGAGCTATTTCTGCATGCGGTGAAAATTAAAACAAACTGCCCACAACCCAAACATATGGCAAATATATTAACGCCAGACCAAAGGCCGTCCCATAGGTGTTTGCCTGGACGTCCCGCGCCGCGCTGCAGCCGGGGCCACCTGGCGGGCGGCCCAGCGTCCGGTGTCTGTCACCGACCACAAAGATGCCAGCAATATATTTAATCCATCTTTATGCTGTACTAGCACTAACCATGCCTGCCCTACCCTGTGCCGCTGCCCGGCCGCTGCCCGGCCACGAGGCAGGCGCACGATGGCGACTGCACCAAGGCCAGGCAGGCCACTGTTCCGTGTTGGTGCATGCACCTTGGCGGGGGCCGGCCCGGCCGCCATGGCGACCCGCGCCGCCATGAAAAAAGCTCCCTTGCGGGAGCTTCAAAGCATGGCGATCAGGCGGCCAGGTCCTTGACCCAGGCGGCGTACCAGTCACGGAACAGCTGGTACTGGGCTTCGGTGTAGCGGCGCTGCGCGTCGGTCAGCGCGTCGCTGGCGTTGAAGTGCAGCGTGTATTCCTTTTGGCCGTTGAGCACCAGCAGGTACTTGTAGTACAGGACCAGATCGGTGCCTTCGTCAAACGACGACAGCACGGCCAGCGCCGATTCCAGCTCGCGGGCCTGGCGGCGCGCGGCGACATCGCCCTGCGCCGCCTTCTTGCACAGGCTCACCAGGTGCAGCACTTCCTTGGGCAGGGCGTTGCCGATGCCGGTGATCGCGCCGGTGGCGCCGCAGTTGACGAATCCATGGAACACCTGGGTGTCGACACCGACCATCAGCGTCACCGCGTCGTCCTGGGAGGTGATGTGCTCGGCCGCATAGCGCAGGTCGGTGGCACCGCCGAATTCCTTGAAGCCGATCAGGTTCGCGTACTTGGCGCGCAGTTCAAAGAACAGGTCGGCGCGCGTGGCAAAGCCGTAGTAGGGGCTGTTGTAGATCACGGCCGGCAGATTCGGCGCGGCTTCCAGGATGGCGGCGAAGTGCGCCTTCTGCGCGGTGGCCGAGGCGCCGCGCGACATCACGCGGGGAATCACCATCAGGCCATGCGCGCCGACCTGCGCGGCGTGGGCCGCGTGGGACACGGCTTCCTTGGAATTGACGGCACCGGTGCCGACGATGGTCGGGATGCCCGCGGCCACCAGCCGGGCCACGCCTTCCTGGCGCTGCTCGGCCGTGAGCAGCGGCCAGTCACCCATGGAGCCGCAATACACGACGGCGCTCATGCCGGCGTCGATGAGCTCCCGGCCCTTGGCCACCAGCGCGTCGTAGTCGGGCGTGCGCTCGGCAGTGCACGGCGTCATGAGTGCGGGGATGGTGCCGGTGAAGATGTTCGTGTTCATGAAAACTACCTTTGTCAAAAAGTGGCGGGAGGAACGGCGCGGGCCAGGGTCTATAAATAGACTGTAAATATATTAGCAATATTCCGAAAGCCGAGGATAGTCGATGGCGCGCGGCGATGCAACCAGGGTTGGCACTGATGCAACAAACCAGGGGGCGCGGTGGCACCGGCGCCCTGCCCTGCGCCAGGCGCGCTTGCTGGCCCGCTGCCCAGGTCCGTGCACGGCGCGGGAAAATATATGATGCGTGCATGAATTCCGATGGAAATCCGCATGCGTGAGCCTCTTGGCCAGCCCTCTGTTCCGCTTTCTGTTCCGCTTTCTGTGCCGCTTTCTGTTCCGCTTTCTGCCCAGGCCGCGGTCCAGCCTCCGGCCCAGCCCATCGACCGCCTTCAGGTCGTCGATATCGAAGAAGACCCGCCGGCCGGGGAGGCCGCCCCAAGCGCCAAGCGTCGGCGTGGCCGCCCGCCGGGCGCCAAGGCAAGGATTGCCAGCGCCGGCGCGCGCATCTCGGCCAGCGAAACCTCGTTCATGCGCGCCGTGCTGCAGGGCGTCGATGAAAAGCTCGCCGCCCACCGCTATCTGCTGCATCTGGGCAATATGGACCGGCGCGTGGCCGGCATCTACCGCGAGCAGCTGCAGCAACGCATCGAACTGGCGCTGCAGAACCTGCCCGACCGGGAACAGGGCCTGCGCATCCTGGCGCAGCTGCTGGCCCGGCCCGAGCCCACGCCCGAGCTGCCCACGCTGGAGGAATTCGCCGAAGGCTTTGCCGAGGACATGTTCAGCGAGAAGGAGTTGATCGCGCTGTACCGCGAGCAGCTCGACGACCGCTTTGGCGAATCCGGCCAGCGCGCCGGCCCCACGGCCGCGGAAATCCTGCGCGGCAAGCTCGACGCCCTGCATTGGGTGCAGCTGCATGTGGCCCAGCATCCCCAGCCGGGCGACCCGACCGAACTCTGGCTCGATGCCGCCATTGCCGCCAAGCTGCGCGTGCATGGCGTGCTGAGCCTGCGCGACACCATCGCCTGGATCAATCTGCAGGGCCGGCGCTGGCATGCGCAGCTGCCCGGCGTCGGCCGCACGCGCGCCCAGCGCCTGCTGCTGTGGCTCAGTGACCACCAGCAGGCGATCGGCGTGCAGATCCACCACCGCATCGCGCAGGAGATGATCTACGCCGAGTTCTCGCCCGCGGCCAGCCTGCTGCCCGAGACCCTGGGCAGCACGCGCAGCACGCCCGAGATGTTTGGCCTGGTGCCGCTGGAGTCGCTGGCCTGGCCGCTCGACCAGCTCGGTGACGGCGGCCTGTTCCGCTCGCACCGCCCCAACACCCTCAAGGCGCACACCGACCGCGAGGCGGTGCAGGCCTGGTTTGCCACGCTGTCCGAGAAATCTCCGGCCACGCAGGACAGCTACCGCCGCGCCGTCGAGCGGCTGGTGCTGTGGGCGCTGGTCGAGCGCCGCAGCATGCTGTCCTCGCTGGCCACCGAGGATTTCATTGCCTTCAAGGCCTTTTTGCGTGCCCCGCCCGCGCACTGGTGCCAGAAGGCACCCGTCACCAAGGGCTCGCAGGACTGGCGCCCGCTGCGCGGCCCGCTGGCCGACCTGAGCATCCAGCAGACCATGAGTGCCATCGCCACCATGTACCGCGACTGGCATGCGAGCGGCTACCTCGACGCGAATGCCGTGGCCAGCGTGCGCGGCAGCAAGCGCCGCGACATGCAGATGGATGTGATGCGCTCGTTTTCCAACGAGGCGCTGCAGGCCATACGCGCCACCTTGCAGGACATGCCCGATGGCGCGGTGAAGCGCCGGCTGCGCGCCGCCATCCTGCTGCTGCAGACCGCGGGCCTGCGCCGCGCCGAAGCCGTCAACATGACCTGGGGCCATATCGAGCGCGTGCGCCTGGACAACATGGAGTCCGACATCTGGGCGCTGCGCTTTGCCGGCAAGGGCAACCGCGAGCGCATGGTGCCGCTCAAGCCCGAAACGCTGCAGGCACTCGAAGTCCACTACCAGGACCGCCTGGCGCTGATCGAATCCGGCGCGCTGGCCAGCTATGCCGACCTGCCGAAAAAGGACTGCCCGCTGCTGGGCGTGCTCGACGAGCGCCTGGCGCTGGGCAATGCCGGCACCGTCGGCGACCTGGCCTCGAATGCGCGCCGCGAGATGAATGCCACGGGCGCGCTGTCGGCCGCGCGCCTGCATGGCGTGCTGAAGAACTTCTTCCGCCAGGTGCAGCAGCAGCCGGGCGCGGGCGACACCGACTTTCTCAAGGCCTCAGCCCACTGGCTGCGCCACACGTTCGCGCACCAGTCGCTGCGCTCCAGCGGCAAGGACCTGGCCGTGGTGCAGCAGCTGCTGGGCCATGCCGACATCTCCACCACCGGCATCTACGTCAAGGCCGACATGTCGTCGCGCGTGGCGGCGGTGCTGGGGGTGGAGGCGGCGGTATGAGCGCCGGCGGCCTGCAATTCCTGCTGGTGTTCCTGGGCGGCGGGCTCGGTTCCGCTATGCGCCACGGCATGAACCTGCTGGCCGCGCGCTGGCTGGGCACGCAGTATCCGCTGGGCACGCTGGGCATCAATGTGCTGGGAGCTTTTGCCATGGGTGTGATCGTCGAATACTGGGCCTCGAGAAGCGGGCTGTCGCCACAGGCACGGCTGTTTCTCGCGACCGGCGTCATGGGCGGCTTCACCACCTTCTCCACCTTTGCGCTTGAAGTCGCCGTGCTGCAGTCGCGCGGCGAGATGCTGGTCGCGGGACTGTATGTGGCCGGCTCGCTGGTGCTGGGCATTGGCGCGCTGTACGCAGGGATGGCGCTGGTGCGGGTGCTGCCTTAAGCCATCGAAAGGACTCCCCAGCCAGTCAGTCCTGAGGATGACCGAGGTCCATCCAAGGTCGGATACCTCTTGTTATGATTTCGTTATCCCATTTTGGAATAGCGACTTCTAAGGATTAGCGATGACTTCTTCTCCCCGCTGGCTGCTCAAGGCCACCCTGTTGGCGGCGTTTTCCCTGGGCTCGGTCGCGGTGCAGGCGCAGGAGCTGGTCGTGTCGGCGGCCGCCAGCCTGACCAATGCCTTCCAGGCCATGGGCCAGGCGTTCGAGAAAAGCCATCCTGGCGCCAAGCTGCGCTTGAACTTCGCCGCCTCGGGCCCGCTGCTGGCCCAGATCCAGCAGGGCGCGCCGGTCGATGTGTTTGCCTCGGCCGACCAGGAAACCATGGACCGCGCGGCCAAGGCCAAGTTGCTGGCAGACGGCACGCGCGTGGATTTCGCACGCAATACGCTGGTGCTGATCGTGCCCGCGGCGTCCGCCAGCATGCCCCGGCAGCTATCGGATCTGGCCGGCGCTGGCTACAAGCGCATCTCCACCGGCACGCCCAGCTCGGTGCCCGTGGGCCGCTACACCATGGCCGCGGTGCAGGAGGCCGGGCTGGCTTCGGCGCTCGAGCCCAAGTGGATCTACGGCGAAAGCGTGCGCCAGGTGCTGAACTACGTGGCGCGCGCCGAAGTCGATGCCGGCTTTGTCTACCGCACCGATGCCTTGATGGAAAAGGACAAGACACGCATTGCGCTGACGGTGCCCACCACCACCCCCGTGAGCTATCCCCTGGCGCAGGTGGCCAGCAGCAAGAATGCGGCCCTGGCCCGGGACTTCATCGGTTTCGTGCGCAGCCCTGCGGGCCAGCAGATCCTCGACGGCTTTGGCTTCTCCAAGCCCTGATCCGCGGCACACCCCATCGTGCTGACCCCTCTTTGGCTCACGCTCAAGATCGCGCTGCTGGCCACGCTGCTGGCCGGCGTGGCCGGCATCGCGCTGGGCTGGTGGATGTCCCAGCGGCGCTTTGCGGGCAAGCATTTCGTCGATGCGCTGCTGATGCTGCCCATGGTGCTGCCGCCCACGGTGCTGGGCTACTACCTGATCGTGGTGATAGGGCGCAACGGCGTGCTGGGCCAATACCTCGACCGCTGGTTCGGCATCAACCTGATGTTCACCTGGCAGGGCGCGGTGATCGCGGCCGCGCTGGTGTCGCTGCCGTTGGTCTACAAGGCCGCGCGCGCGGCGTTCGAGGAGGTCGATGCGCGCTTTGCGCATGCCGCGCGCACGCTGGGCGCGGGCGAATTCGAGACCTTCGTGCGCATCACGCTGCCGCTGGCGGTGCGCGGCATCACGGCCGGGCTGATGCTGGCATTCGCGCGCGCCATGGGCGAATTCGGCGCCACCTTGATGATTGCCGGCAACCTGCCGGGCAAGACCCAGACGCTGTCGATTGCGATCTACGACGCGGTGCAGGCCGGCAACGATGCGCAGGCGCTGTGGCTCACGCTGGTGATTTCTGTGGTCTGCGTGGTGGTGCTGGTGGTCTCCAGTCGCCTGCTGCAGGCCAGGCATTGACATGGCCGCGATGACGCCCGTGCTCGACCTTCACATACAGACGACGCTCGCATCGCCGGGCCGCACTTTCGTGCTCGATGCGCGCTTTACATCGACGGCCGCGCGCACTGCGCTGATCGGCCCCTCGGGCTCGGGCAAGTCCACGCTGCTGATGGCGATTGCCGGGCTCGCGCCGCATCAACCTGCCCGGCTGAGTGGCCATGTGCGCGTGGCCGGCACAACGCTGCTGGACACCGCCCGCGGCATAGACCTGCCCACGCGCGAGCGCCGCATCGGCATGGTGTTCCAGGACTATGCGCTGTTTCCGCACCTGAGCGTGGCGCAGAACCTCGCCTTCGGCCTGTGCCGGCTGGGCCAGCGTCCTACCGAAGCGCAGCGCGCGCGCATCGATGCGCTGGTGCGCCAGTTCGGCCTGGAGGCGCTGCGCGACGCGCTGCCGCGCCATCTCTCGGGTGGCCAGCGGCAACGCGTGGCACTGGCGCGCGCGATTGCGCCCGAGCCCGCGCTGCTGCTGCTGGACGAGCCGCTGTCGGCGCTCGACACCCAGCTGCGCACCCGCCTGCGCGCCGAACTCGCGCAAATGCTCGAGCGCGTGCAGATTCCGGTGCTGCTGGTCACCCACGACCCCAGCGATGTCGCCGCCCTGGCCCAGGCCGTGGTGCAGCTCGACGCGGGCCGGGTGGTCGGCAGGAGCGAAGTGCATATGCCTGGGTGAAGCCCTGCACCGCGGGCTGCACGGGCATGAAAAAACCTCTGTTCTCGTCAGAAAACAGAGGCTCTTCATGGGCCCACCGGCGCCGGCCACAGGCCGGCGTCGCGCTGCCGGCGGCGCTTACAGCTTCACGCCCTTGAAGGTGCTTTCGGCGGTGCAGGTCTTGGTGCTTGCGTCCAGTGTCCAGCTGTTGGTCACGCTGTCCGAGGAGGTGCCGGTCAGGCTGCCGCTTTGCGCATCGAGCTTGAGACGCAGCGTGCCGAAGCTTTCGCTGTAATAGGTGGTCACGGAATTCGCCAGCGAGACGTGGCGCGGCTCGGCGTAGCTGAACAGGACGTCACCGGTACTGGGGTTGAAGTCGCCCACCAGGTAGTACTGCAGGCCGTTGTCCTGCTGCCGCACCACGGCAATGCCCAGCCGGGCATTGAGCGCCAGCTCGACCACCTCGGTCTCGGATTCCCCAGGGCTGGTGCAATAGAGGCTGGCCTGCATGCCGCCCACGACGGTGTTGGTGGGAGCGGGGATGCTTTCGGCAACGACGGTGCCGGTGAACTGGTAGCGTGCGAAGACATGGCCCGCGTCCAGCGTCAGATCATTGAGCACCGCCTGGGCGATATTGGCATTCGCGGGCAGGGCAAGCCACTGCGCCGCGGTCTGCTGCGTGCTTCCCAGCGTCTTCTTCTGGGCCGCGGCCGCCGCCAATTGCAGCGTGTCATTGGTCGCGCCGCCCAGCAGGCCGCCCGCCTGGCCGTTGAAATCGACCACCGCCTTGATGACTGCAGCGACCTCCATGGCCGCGGCAACGGATGGCACATAGGCCGCGCGTTCGGCGCTCGACAGGACGCCGTCGTGGTTGCTGTCCGCCAGCACGAAGTCGGCCGTGGTGAAGTGCGTCACGCGGGCCGCGGGCAGATTCGCCGCCGTCACCAGGCTGGAGCTGCCGGCGGCCGCAATCACCTGCTCCAGCGTGCCGAGCGTGGAAACCAGCTTGATGCTGCTGCCCTTGCTGGCCACCAGGGTCAACAGACCGGCGTTGAGGCTGCGCGGCACCGACAGGCTGTAGTTGCCCTGGGCATCGGTCTCGGCCGAGCAGATCGCGGCATTGGCCGCATCGCGGGCGGCGGCGCCGTCGATCTGGAGGCAGACCTTTGCGCCCGCAATCGGGCCGTCGATGACTTGACCGCTGAGGGTGACCGCGCCCTGGGCTGCGGGGCCGCCCGGGTTGCCGGTGCCACTGTCATTGCCACCACCACCACCACCGCCGCCGCAGGCGGTCAGCAGGGCGGCCAGGGCCAGGGTGGAAAGCTTGTAATTCATCATCGAACGCATTGCGGGTGCCTCATCCATTTTTGAAATATATCTATTTAATTGTAATCCGTGTAACAAGATTTAGTGAGCTTGTGACAGGCAAAAATCCTGCGGAACCAGCGTTGTCGGCTTGCAGTGGCTTGTAGCGGATTGTTATGTTATAACGTTAAAAAGCACTTCGCCAAGGCTGCATGCTGGGCGAACGCGGCCACACCGTTGTCCCACTCTCCCACATCACAATGCCCACAACCCTCCGGCCCAAACTTCCCGTCACCGTGCTCTCCGGCTTCCTGGGCGCGGGCAAGACCACGCTGCTCAACCACATCCTGCACAACCGCGAAGGCCGGCGCGTGGCGGTGATCGTCAACGACATGAGCGAGGTCAACATCGATGCCGCGCTGGTGCGCGCCGGCGGCGCCGAGCTGTCGCGCACCGATGAGAAGCTGGTCGAGATGAGCAATGGCTGCATCTGCTGCACGCTGCGCGAAGACCTGCTGATCGAGGTCGGGCGGCTGGCGCGCGACGGCCGCTTCGATCAGCTGGTGATCGAGTCCACGGGCATTTCCGAGCCGCTGCCCGTGGCCGAAACCTTTACCTTCGAAGGCGAGGACGGGCGCAGCCTGGGCGAAGTCGCCCGGCTCGACACCATGGTGACGGTGGTCGACGCTTTCAACTTCCTGCGCGATTACAGCGCGCGCGAACGCCTGCACGAGCGCGGCGAGTCCATGGGCGACGAAGACCAGCGCACGGTGGTCGACCTGCTGGTCGAGCAGATCGAGTTCTGCGATGTGCTGGTGCTCAACAAGCTGGACCTGGTCAGCAGCGAAGAACGCGCACGCCTGCTGGCCCTGTTGCGCCGCCTGAACCCGCGCGCGCGCATCGAGCTCGCCGAGTTCGGCCGGGTGGCGCTGGCGCGGGTGCTGGGCACCGGCCTGTTTGACTTCGAGGCCGCGGCGCGCGCACCGGGCTGGCTGCAGCAGCTGCGCGGCACGCATCTGCCCGAGAGCGACGAGTACGGCATCGCCAGCTTTGTCTACCGCGCGCGCCGGCCCTTCCATCCGCAGCGCTTTTTCGACCTGGTGGAAAGCGAATGGCCGGGCGTGGTCCGCTCCAAAGGCTTTTTCTGGCTCGCCAGCCACCCCACGCTGGCCGGCTCCTGGTCCCAGGCCGGCGCGATCGCGCGCCATGGGCCGGCCGGCCAATGGTGGGCCGCCGTGCCCACCGAGCACTGGCCCGAGGACGCCGAAGCCCTGGCGCTGATCCGCGCGCAATGGGATGAGCGCACGGGCGATGCGCGCCAGGAGCTGGTGCTGATCGGCATGGACATGGACGAAGCCGCGCTGCGCGCGCGCCTGGACCAGTGCCTGCTGAGCGACGCGGAGATGGCCGGCGGGCCCGACCGCTGGCGCGCCTGGCCGACGCCGTTTGCCGACTGGCCATGATGCGCCGGCACAGCCGCCTGCGGCGCGCCTATAGAATCCTGTGCGTTGGTGCTCGCGGCGTGGTTCACAGGCCGCAGTTCAACGGGAAGCAGGAGGACCCGCAAGCCACCCGCCGCTGAAAAGCCGGCGGGCGCGCCCCAAGGTCTGGCCTGCGCTGCCCCCGCAACGGTCAAACGGACGAAAGCGCCTCGGCACGGCCGAGACGCTCTCAGCATCCCTCCACATAGCCACTGGACGCCTTGAACAAGCGCCTGGGAAGGCGATGGATGCAGTGCCGCCAGCCCGGATACCGGCCAACAAAGTGACCGCGCTGCCGCGCCAACGGGCGGCGCGGTCGTAACGCCCAGACGCCGGCGGGGATGCCGGCCAGGGTTGCCTTTTTCGATTGCCTATTCTCATGAAGCCCGTTCTTCGTGTGCGCCTTGCTGCGCTCCCCTTCGCCCTTGCGGCCGCCTATCCCTGCGTCTTCGTGCACGCCCAGGGCACGCCCTCTCCCACCCTCGACGCGATCACCGTCACCGAGGAACGCGGCGTCGCCACGCCGCTGGTGCAGCAATCGAGCGCCGGCAGCCGCCTCGAACTCACGCCGTTTGAAACCCCGGCCAGCATCGCCATCGTCGAGGGCGAGTTGGTACGCGCGCTGGGCACCACCTCGGTGATCGACGCCAAGACGCTGGCGCCGGGCCTGAGCTCGGCCAACAGCCCGGGCAACGGCGGCAATGTGCTCAGCGCGCGCGGCTTCACCGGCGTCAACTCGGTCAAGCAGCTGTACAACGGGCTGGAGCTGTCCAATGCCGGCGGCGTGGTGAGCTTTCCGTTCGATCCCTGGAATGTCGAGCGCATCGAGGCGCTCTACGGCCCGGCCTCGGTGCTGTATGGCGCGGGTGCGATTGGTGGGGCGGTCAACGTGGTCAGCAAGCGCCCCCACCCGACCGAGTCTTCACACGAAGTCGGCCTGGGCGTGGGCGGCGACAACTCCTGGCACCGCGCGCTGAGCAGCACCGGCCCGCTGGGCCAGGGCTTTTCCTACCGCGTCGATCTGAGCCAGCGCAGCTCGGACAACTGGGTGGACCGCGCAGAGTCCGACACGCTGGCCGGCTCGGCCTCGCTGCGCTACGACCTGTCGCCGCAGCTGAACTTCATCCTGGCCGCCGACTACGGCCGGCAAAAGCCCATGCATTACCTGGGCACGCCGGTGTTCAACGGCGCGCCCGTGCCCGGCACCGAGACCAGGAACTACAACATCGCCGACAGCGACCTGTACTTCAAGGACCGCTGGCTCACGCTGGACACCGAGTGGCAGGCCTCGGCCGACATCAGCGTGCACAACACGCTCTACAGCCTGGAGCACAACCGCCGCTACCGCGATGCCACGGTGTTCACCTATCTGCCCGCCACATCGTCCGTGCGCCGCAGCAGCTACCGCGATATCTCGTTCTCGCGCCAGACCCAGGAAGGCATCAACACCTATGCCCGGTTCAAGGGCCGGATCGCGGGCCGGCAGAACCAGTTCCTGGCCGGCTTCCAGCTCGAACGCAGCCACTACGACCGCTTTGACAACAACCGCGGCGGCAGCTCCACGGTGGACGCGCTCAATCCTGTGCCCGGGCGCTATCGCGATGCCTGGCAGGGCGAGTCGATTCCCATGTACTACCTGGATCTGGAGCGCAGCGGCGTGTTCTTCGAGAACCATCTCACGCTCAGCGAGCGCTGGTCGGTGGTCGCCGGACTGCGCCACGACCGCTACCGCACCGATCGCGAGGACCGCCAGACGCAGCGCGTGAGCAACGGCAAGGTCAGCGGCACGAGCGCCAGCCTGGGGGTGGTCTTCAACCCCATGCCTGACATCGCGCTGTATGGCCAGGTCGCCACGGCGCAGGACCCGGTGACTTCGCTGGCCAGCATTGGCGCCAACCAGCAGGGCTTTGGCCTGTCCGCGGGCCGGCAGATCGAAGTCGGTCTGAAGCAAAGCCTCTGGGGCGGACGCTTCGACTGGACGCTGGCGGCCTACCATCTGGTCAAGAAGGACCTGCTCACGGCCAATCTGGCCAACCCGACGCTGCAGGAGCAGGTGGGCCAGCAGTCCTCGCGCGGCATCGAGGCTTCGGCATCGACGCGCCTGGGTGCCTGGCGCCTGGAAATCAACGGCACGCTGCTCGACCCCAAGTTCGACGACTTCTCGGCCCAGGTCGGCGGCGCCGCGCGCCAGCTCGCGGGCAATGTGCCGATGACCGTGCCCAAGCGCAGCGCCAATCTCAGCGCGTTCTGGCACTTCGCACCCGATTGGACGGCGCGCACTGCGCTGCAATACGTCGGCCAGCGCTATGTGAACAACACCAATACCGCCTCGCTGCCCGCCTACTCCGTGGTCAATGCCGGCATCAACTGGCGCGCGACCAAGGGCGTGACGCTGGATCTGCGCCTGGACAATGTGTTCGACAAGCGCTATGCCACGCAGGGCTCGGAGGTGCAGTGGATTCTGGGCCGGCCGCGCACGCTGTGGCTCACGGGCGTGTATGCGTTCTGAGGGCCGCCGCCAGGCATTGGCGCAGCTGCTGGCGGGCGCGGCCGGGTGCGCCGGCTTCATGGGCAACGCGCGCGCGGCCACGCGGATCACCGACGATCTGGGCCGCGGCGTCAGCGTCACGCTGCCCCTCAGGCGCGTGGTGGTCTTCAACCGCTACACCACGGAGTTCATCCGTGCCATAGGCGCCATGCCCGCCGTCGTGGGCGTGGACTTCGATGGCCGGCAGCATCCCGACTACTGGCCTGGCGTGACGCCGGACATGCGCGCCGGCAGCGGCCAGTCCAGCGTCAACTACGAAGCCATTGTCAGCATGCAGGCCGACGCGGTCTTCATGCCGCGCAACAGCGACTGGAAGAAGGCCGCGCAGGTGCTGCAGGCGTTTGGCATTCCGGTGATCGTGGTCACCGGCTGGGACCTGCTCAAGCACGAGTGGAACGTGACGCTGCTGGGCCGCCTGTTCGCGCAGCCGCAGCACGCGGCGCGGCTCAATGCCTTCTACCGCCACTGGCGCGACACCTTGCAAAGCCGGCTGAAGGGCGTGGTACCGAAGCGCGTGTATTTCGAGGAAGTCGGCCTGTACAAGACGGCGCTGCCGGGCTCGGGCTGGCACGACATGCTCGAAGCCGGCGGCGGGCGCAATGTGTTTGCCGACATCCAGCTGCCCGGCGGGGTCTCGCCGCGCGGCAATGTGCAGAACTTCGAGGTCGACCCCGAAGAAGTGCAGGCGCGCCGCCCCGAGGTGGTGATCAAGCTGCAGCCCGGCCAGTACCTGCCGCACCCGCGCGCGTTCTCGGCCGAGGTGCTGGGCCAGCTCGCCGCACGCCCCGGCCTGCAGGGCACGCCCGCGCTGCGCGACGCCCAGCTCTATCACCTGAGCTACTACCTGGCCTCGGGCTGCTCGAAGATCACCGGCGCGCTGCAGATCGCGCAGTGGCTGCACCCCGAGCGCATGGTCGGCATCGACGCGCAGGCGGTGATGGCCCGCTGGCTGCAGGACTTCCAGGGCGTGCCGGCCCAGCGCGGCTACTGGCAGTCGCTGGCCAGCGCCAGGGAGGGCGCATGAGCACGGCCGCGTTGCCCCAGGCGTTACCCCAGGCCTTGCGCCAGCTGCGCGCGCGCCGCTGGCGCATTGCCGCCGTGGCGCTGGCAGCGCTGGTGCTTGCCGTGCTGGCGTCGCTGAGCCTGGGCGTGCAGCACCAATCCATGGCCACGGTGGCGCGGCAACTGCTGTCGCTGCTGCCTGGCCTCGAAGGCCTGGGGCTGGACGGCCCGCAGCGCAATGTGCTGCTGCAGCTGCGCCTGCCGCGCACCGCCATGGCCCTGGTCTGCGGCGCGGGGCTGGCGATGGCCGGAGTCGCCATGCAGGGCATCACGCGCAATCCGCTGGTCAGCCCCTACACGCTGGGCATCTCGCCGGCCGCGGCGTTTGGCGCCTCGATCGCCATTCTGCTGGGCTGGAACACCCTGCCGGGCGCCGGCGCCTGGTGGACCGTGGGGCTGGCGTTCACGGCAGCGCTGGGCTGCGCGGCAGCGGTGCTGGTGCTGGCTTCGCTGCGCGGCGTCAATGCCATGGTGCTGGTGCTGGCCGGCGTGGCCTTCACCTATCTGTTTGGCGCGCTCACCGCGACGCTGCAGTTCTTTGCCAGCGAACAGCAGCTCGCGGCCATCGTGCACTGGACGTTCGGCTCGCTCAACGGCCGCAGCTGGCACGAGGTGTCGGTGGCCGGCGCCGTCTGCCTGGTCTGCACGCCGGTGCTGCTGGCGCACGCGGGCGCGCTCAATGCCTTCAGCGCCGGCGGCGACGACGTGGCCGCCTCGCTGGGCGTGGCCGTGGCCCGGGCGCGCATTGCGATCACGCTGGCGGCGGTGCTCAGCAGCGCGGCCATCGTCAGTTTCACCGGCGTGATCGGCTTTGTCGGCCTGGTCGCGCCGCATATCGCGCGGCTGCTGATTGGCGGCGACCACCGCGCGCTGCTGCCGTTTGCCGCCGTGGTCGGCGCGCTGCTGGTGCTGCTGGCCGATCTGGCCGGCCGGCTGCTGTTCGCGCCGGTGATGGTGCCCGTGGGCATCGTCGTGGCCTTCCTGGGCGTGCCCTTGTTCCTGCACCTGCTGCTGACGCGGCGCAACGAGATGTCGACATGAGCCAGGCCCCGCTACTGCAAGCCACCGGACTGCGCAGCCGCTATGGCGGGCGCGCCTCGCCCGAGGTGCTGCGCGGCATCGATTTCACGCTCGCGCCCGGCGAGGTGCTGGGCCTGGTCGGCCCGAACGGCTCGGGCAAGAGCTCGCTGCTCAAATGCCTGGCCGGCCTGCGCCCGCTCAGCGGTGGCAGCCTGCTGCTCGAAGGCCGCGCGCTTGCCGGCCACACGCGCCAGGAGCTGGCGCGCGCCATCGCCTATGTGCCGCAGCACACCGGCCCGAGCATGTCGCTGCGCGTGATCGACATGGTGCTGCTGGGCCGGCTGCCGCACCGCGGCCGCGCCAGCGCGCCGCAGGACCAGGCGATTGCGCTGGCCGCCATCGAGCGCCTCGCGCTGCAGCCCCTGGCGCTGCGCCATTTCAGCGATCTGAGCGGCGGCGAACGCCAGCGCGTGCTGATGGCGCGCGCGCTGGCCCAGCAGGGCCGGCTGCTGCTGCTTGACGAGCCCACCAGCGACCTGGACCTGCGCCATCAGCTGGCGACGCTGCAGACCGTGCACGAACTCGCGCGCCAGCGCGGCGTGGGCGCGGCGATCGCCATCCACGATCTGGCCCTGGCCGCGCGCTTTTGCGACCGGCTGCTGCTGCTGCGCGCGGGCGCGGTGCTGGCCTGCGGCACGCCGCAGCAGGTGCTCACCCCCGCCCATGTGCAGGCGCTGTTTGGCGTCGGCGCGCGCATCGGCAGCGATGGCGGCCTGCCCTATGTCATTCCACTGGCCCCAGAAAGCGAGCCGCCATGAACCCTGCATCCACACCCCGGCGCGCCGCGATCCTGCTGGCCAAGGCGTCGATCACCGGCGCCTCCCAGCGTGAGATGGAGCAGCTCGCCGAGCGCACCCAGGCCGCGCTGGCCGAGCACTTCACGGCGGTGATAGCTGCCTTCAGCGAGCAGGGCAGCCCCAGCCTGCGCGCAGCATTGGATCAGTTGGCGGCGCAGGCGATCGAGGAGATCACCATCGCGCCGCTGCTGCTGCCCATGGAGCCGGGTTTTCGCAGCTGGATCACGGGCGCGGTGCAGCGCTGGCGGCGCGCGGCGCCGGACTCGCCGCGGCCCGAAGTCCGCCTGTGCCTGCCGCCGCACGACCGCCTGCCGGTCGATGCGCTGGTGCAAGGCCTGCTGCAGCAGGACGCGGCCGTGTTGCCGGCCGGCGTGGCCGCTCCGCTTGCCGGCTCGGTGGTCCCGGCGCAGCTGCGCCGCGTGCTGGTGTGCCAGGGCGGGCCCTGCAACCAGGCGGGCGCGGCCCAGGTCTGGGGCCACCTGCGCAACGAACAAAAGCGCCTGGACCTGCGCAACGCCGGCGAACGCATGATGAGCGCGCGCACCAGCTGCCTCGGGCCGTGCAATCTGGGGCCGGTGGTGCAGGTGTTTCCCGAAGGCACCTGGTACGGCGGCGTCGACGAAGCCGGCGTGGACCGCATCATCGAATCACACCTGCTGGGCGGCGAAGTCGTTGCCGATCTGGCCTATGCGCCGCTGCCGGGCAAGCAGCAGCTGCGCTGAGCGCCGGCCTCAGTTCGGCGCGCGGCTGTCGATGACGCTGAAATGCTCCACATGGGGCGGCTGCGCGAAGAACGGGCCGATCAGCGCGCGCCATTCGGTGAAGGCCGGCGATTCGCGAAAGCCCACCGTGTGGTCTTCGAGCGTCGCCCAGTGCACGGTGAGCACATAGCGGCCCGGAGTCTCCATGCAGGCCAGCACGCTGTGGCCGCGATAGCCCGCGGCTTTCGACAGCACATGGGCCACGGCGTTCGTCAGCACCGGGCCAAAGGCCTCGTGCTTTGCGGGATCGATCTTGAAATCCACCACTTCGACAATCATTGCTATCTCCAATAGGAACAACCCCCCGGCCTGAACGGCAGGCCGGGCTGCGCCTTGCACTGTAAGGGGAAATGCTGCGCCGCAGCTCACTCGCCCGCAGCGATCACCGCGCGCAATTGCGCCACTTCCGCGGTCAGATTGCGTGCGGCGGCCGCATCGAAGGCGCGGCGCCCGCGCGCCGTGTGGAACAGCGCCGGGCGTGCCTGCAGAAAAGCTTCGAGCACCGCCAGCCTCCCGCGCGTGAACAACGCCTCGGGCACATTGGCGTATTCCTGGCGCACCTGCCGCTGGTATTGCGCATAGCGTTCGGGCGCGGCGCCCAGAATGGCCAGGTCGATATCGACCATCAGCTTCTCGTCTTCGGCCCGGGGCCGGGCCGCATGTCGGGTGATGTCGATCAGGCGCACCACCGCCTCGATCTGGGCTTGTGGCAGCTGCAGCGGCGCGAGCATTTCGCGCGCGCGCCTGGCGCTCATTTCCTCGTTGTCGGCGCGCCGCGGGTCATAGACCAGGTCGTGAAAGAACAGCGCCAGGGCCACGGGCACGGGCCAGTCCCCATCGCCGCTCCACGCGTCGAGAAGCGTCAGGGCTTCGAGCAGGTGCTGTGGCGTGTGATAGGCGCGCTGCGGCTCGCTCCAGCCCGCGAGCACCTGGGCAAACACCCGCGCCGAAGCGTCTGGCGGCGCTGACCGACAGCTGCGCAGCCAGTAGGCCTGCAGCGGGCTGTTCGTCCTGGGCACATCTTCATGGTTCATGCGTCGATTGTGCGGGATCGCACGGCGGCTGTATCCTGGGCATGGCCTTGCCCGCCCGGCCTCACTGAACCGCACAAGGAGCCTCCCATGCCAAAGCCACCAACAGCCCTTTGCCGCGCACGCCAGGCGATGGCGCGCGCCAGCAGTCGCGTACTGCTGGCCGGCTGCCTGGCAGCAACTGCGCTGCTGGGCGCCTGCACCAGCACCCAGCCGCCGCCCGGCGTCGAGGCCGTGAGCGCGTTCGACCTGCAGCGCTACCAGGGCCGCTGGTACGAGATCGCGCGGCTGGACCACTCGTTCGAGCGCGGCCTGAGCAATGTGTCGGCCACCTACACCCCGCAGTCCGACGGCAGCGTGCAGGTGCTCAACCGGGGGTATTCGGCCGAAAAGGGCGAGTGGCGCGAAGCCATCGGCAAGGCCTGGTTCACCGGCGCGCCCACGACCGGCTCGCTCAAGGTGTCGTTCTTCGGCCCGTTTTACGGCGGCTATCACGTGGTCTCGCTGGACAGCGACTACCGCTGGGCCCTGGTGGTCGGCGCCGACCTGGGCTATGCCTGGATCCTGGCGCGCGAGAAGACGCTGGATGCCGACACCCGCACGGCCCTGCTGGCGCGGGCCAAGGCGCTGGGCGTGGACACCGAGGCGCTGATCTGGGTCGATCACCAGCTGCCCGCACAGAATGTTCCGCTGGCCGACAGCACGCGATGAGCGCGCCGGCACAGACGCTGCGCCTGGTGCTGGGCGATCAGCTCAACCCCGGGCACAGCTGGCTGCGCCAGGTGGACCCGCAGGTGGTCTATGTGTTGATGGAAGTGCGCCAGGAGACCGACTATGTGCTGCACCACGCACAGAAGATCCTGGCCATCTTTGCCGCGATGCGCGATTTTGCGCGACAGCTGCGCGCCGCGGGCCACCGCGTGCGCTATGTGGCGCTGGACAACGCCAGCAACCGCCAGTCGATTCCCGACAACCTGGCCGCACTCGCCAGGCTCTATGGTGCCAAGACCGTGCAATGGCAGCAAGCCGATGAATGGCGCCTCGACGCCCAGCTGCAGCAGTGGGCCGCGACCCAGATCGAGGCCCGGGCCCTGGACTGCGAAGCCGTCGACAGCGAGCACTTTCTGAGCACCCGCGATGAACTGGCGACGCTGATGCGCGGGCGCCAGCAGTGGTTGATGGAGGACTTCTACCGCCACATGCGCCGCCGCCATCATCTGCTGCTGGACGCCCGCGGCGCGCCCGAAGGCGGGCAATGGAATTACGACGCGGACAACCGCAAGCCCTGGCCCGGCACGCCGCCCGAACCCGCCGACTGGCGCCCCCGGCACGACCACAGCGCCTTGTGGGACATGCTGCAAGCCGCAGGCGTGGCCAGCTTCGGCTGCCCCAGTTTGGTGATTTCGAGGACGCGATGGCCAGCCAGGCCCCTCGATTGCGCGCCGATGGCGGCGTGATCGCCACCAAGCCCTATGTCAGCAGCGGCGCCTACCTGCACCGCATGGGCGATTACTGCCAGGGCTGTGCCTACGACTACGACTACCGCCAGAAGACCGGCGCGCGCGCCTGCCCGTTCAATGCGCTGTACTGGGACTTCTTCGACCGCCATGCCACGGCCCTGGAAGACAACCACCGCCTGACCATGGTGTATCGCCAATGGCGCAAGATGCCGCCATCGCAGCAGACTGCCTTGCGCGACCAGGCCCGGCAACTGCGTCAGCGCCTCGAAACCCTTTGACCAGCGCACAGGAGCCGACTTCCATGCACTCCCTTCCCGCAGGCTACCGCGCCCTGGTGCTGGGCGCGTCGGGCGCCATTGGTGGCGCCATGGCCGATCAGCTGCGCGCCGACCCGCGCTGCGCCACGGTGTGCGCGCTGGGCCGCGACAGCCAGCCACGCATCGATTTCGCCGCGCCCGAAAGCATCGCCGCAGCGGCCCAGGCCTTGCAAGCCCAGGCGCCCTGGCATCTGCTCATCATCGCCACCGGCATGCTGCAAGGCCCGACGGGCGGCCCCGAAAAGCGCCTGGCCGATCTGCACGCCGAACATCTGGCCGCCAGCTTCGCCATCAATGCCACCGGCCCGGCCCTGGCGCTCGCGCAGTTCACGCCGCAGTTGGCGCGCGGCCAGCGCTGCCTGGTTGCCGTGCTGTCGGCCAAGGTCGGCAGCATCGGTGACAACCGCCTGGGCGGCTGGTACAGCTACCGCGCCGCCAAGGCCGCGCTGAACATGCTGCTCAAGACCGCCGCCATCGAGCTGGCGCGCACCCATCCACTGGCCGTGCTGGCCGCCTTGCACCCAGGCACGGTGGATTCGGCCCTGTCCGCCCCCTTTCGCGGCGCCCAGATCGGGCGGCCTGCGCAGCAGGCGGCACGGGACCTGCTGCAGCTGCTCGATGGCCTGGCACCTGAGCACAGCGGCGCCTTCTGGGCCTACGACGGCCAGCGCCTGCCGTGGTGAAGTCCACGCCCGCTGTGCCCTCGCGTGAGCCCTGGGTCGCTGGCTGCCGTCGGGGCCGGGCCCGTGTCAGCACCGCATGGCGCTGCTGCAGACCCGCAAGGCACCCCACCAGAATCTGGCCGTCAGCGCGGCCACCAGCACGGATGCGATGCTGACCTTGCGCTGCAGGTTCTGAGCGCTGTGACACAGCCTCAGGGACTACATCCATCCTCAGAGTGCGCGCCATAGACTGCAAACCATGCGCAAACCGTCCAAACTTGTCATCCCCGCCCTGCTTGCCGTGGTGCTGGGAACCGTCATTGCGGCGTCAGGCTGTTCCGCCTCACGTCTCAACCACGCGCGCGCGCTGGTCGAGCGCAGCGAGGCGCTGCAGCGCGTGCCCGCGGACCCGGCGCAGCGCCTGTTGATCGTCGGCGACAGTACCGGCGTGGGCACGGGCGCGACTTCGCCGCAGAGCAGCCTGGCCGGCCTGCTGGCCCAGGCCTGGCCGCGGCTGGAGATCGAAAACCGCGCGATAAATGGCGCGAAGTTTGCCGATGTCAGCGAGCAACTGCAAGCCGCCACCGGGCGCTACGACGTGGTGCTGGTGCAGGCCGGTGGCAATGACGTGATACGCCTGCGCTCAGAGCGCGCGATGCGCCGCGATATCGAGCGCGTGGCCGAACTCGCCAGCACGCGCAGCGCGCATGTGCTGATCATGCCGTCCGGCAATGTCGGCAGCGCGCCGCTGTTTCTTGCCCCGGTGTCCTGGTACATGACCGCGCGCTCGCGCACGATGCACGGCCTGGTGCGCGAAGCCGCGGCGCGGCATCAGGCGGTGTATGTCAATCGTTTCGCGGAACGCGACCAGGACCCGTTTGCCCTGCAACCCGACCTGATGTATTCAGCCGATGGCCTGCACCCCAGCGACGCAGGCTACAGCAACTGGTTCGATGTGCTCAACGCGCAAGCCCCGTTGAACACCTTGCTGGCGCCATCGCGGGCGCGCTGATACCTTCAGCCCTGGGCGGCGGGCTGCAGCCGCGTTCTGGCGCGGGTCGCCAGCCAGCACAGCATGGCGCCGGCGCAGACCAGCAAGGCGCCCCACCAGAATCTGGCCGTGAGCGGCACGCCCAGCAGCAGTGCCGCCAGCGCCGCCGACAGCACGGGCGTGAAATACGATGCGCCAGCCAGCAGCGTGACGTTGCCGTGCAGGATGCCCACATTCCAGGCCGCATAGCCAAAGCCCATGGCCGCGGCCGCGAGCACCAGATGCACAGCGGTCGGCAGGCTCCAGTGCATCCCGCCGCCGCCCAGCAGCAGGTACTTGACCCACAGGGCCAGCGCCGTCAACAGGAAAAACAGCGTGATGCCATTGCTGCCTTTGGCCATGCGCGCGGTCACCGTGCAGTAGGCGGCCCAGATCAGCGCGCCCGCAAACGCCAGGCCATAGCTCAAGGGATTGTCTTGAACATTGGCCTGCATGCCGGCCAGATCCAGCCCCTGCTCGCCGCCCAGAATGCAGACGATGCCGGCCAGCGAGACCAGCAGCCCCGGCACCACCAGCGCGCTGGCCCGCTGGCCGTTGAAGACAATGGCGGCGACCAGGGTGAAAGTCGGCCACAGGTAGTTGACCATGCCGACCTCGATCGCCTGCCGCCCGCTGTGCGCGTAGCCGATGGACAGCGCCATACACAGCTCATAGGACACGAACAGCAGGCTGCCCCAGCAGAGATAGGCGCGCGGCATGCTGCGCAGCCGCGCAAAGCCCACCGTGACCAGCAGCAGCGCCGAGGCCAGCGTATAGATCATCGCCGCGCCGCCGGTGGCGCCCAGGCCTTCGCTGACGCTGCGGATCAGACCGACCAGGGAGGACCAGAGGAGAATGGCAACGAGGCCGATGAGGGTGGCGTTTTTCTGGCGCGACATCGGCCTGATTATCGCGGCGCCGGCGCGGCCTGCGGATCAGGCCTGCGGATCAGGGCGGGGGCAGCACAGCGCCACGCAGCGCGGCCTGGTCGATCCAGCGCGCCAGTTGGGCATTCGCCTGCTGGCGCGCGGCAAAGCGTTCGACATAGGCCAGGCCGGCCGCGGCGCGCCCCTTGGGCAGGCCCAGCGCAAAGCTTTCCATGCCCCAGGCGCCGGGGAGCACGCGGCTGCCTGGCACCTGCTCCTGCAGCGCAAAGAGAATCGATTTGTTGGTCGCGAAACCCGCGATTTCACCGCGCACCAGCGCCTGGCCCGCTTGTTGCAGCGAGGCCATGTCACGCAACTGCGCGCGCGGATAGATTTCCAGCAGCTCCCGGCCCGTGGAACTGCCGGTGCTCACGCCTATGCGCAGCGCGGGCTGGTCCAGTTGGTCCAGCGCCGTAATCGGGCTGGCCGGGGCCAGCAACACGCTTTTTTCGATGTTCAGCACGGTGCCCGTGAAATCCACAAAGGCTTTGCGTTCCGCGGTGGCATTGGTGAACACCAGATCGACGGCATTGCGCCGCGCGGCCACCAGCACATCGGCGTTCTTCTCGAAGACCACCGGTTCAAAGGGCACGCCCAGCTCACGCGCCAAGGCCTGGCCCATGGCATAGCCCAGGCCGCGCGGCGGCTGCCCGGCGGAGCCGCTCAGCAGCGACGTCGGACTGCCCGGGTACAGGCCCACGCGCAGCGCGCCGCTGGGCGCCAGCGCCTGGACTACGGCAGCCGGTGCTGCGACAGCCGGCGCTGCGCCAGCCGACGCGCCGGGTTGTGCCATCGGCGCCTGACAGGCGGTGGCCAGCAGCGCCGCGCTCAGGGCGGCCATGGCGCCCAAGGCGCGGCGGTTGATCTTCACCATCTTGCGGTTCTCCGGGAGGGACAGGCGGCTGCGCTTCGCGGCCTCAGTCGGCGGTGATGCCCGCCGCCTTGATCACCTCGCCCAGCGCGGCAGACTCGGACTGGATGAACTGCGCAAACTCGGCCGACGTGCCGCCCACCGGGCTCGCGCCGATCTCGGCCAGCCGGCTCTTCACCTCGGGCGTGGCCAATGCGGTGTTCAAGGCCTTGTTCAGCGTCTCGATGACCTGGGCCGGCGTGCCCTTGGGCGCATTCAGGCCCCACCACACCGTGGCCTGCACGTTGTAGCCCAGCGATTGCGCCGTCTTGACCTCGGGCAGCAGCGGCGAACCCTTGGTGTTGAGCATGGCCAGCGCGCGCAGCGAGCCGTTCTTCACATGGCTCACGACTTCCAGCGGATTGATCGCCATGAAGTCCAGCCGGCCGCCCAGCAGATCGGTCACGGCCGAGGAACCGCCCTTGTAGGGCACATGCACTGCCTTGAAGCTGCCCGCGCGCAGCAGCAGCTCGCTGGCCATGTGGCCCGAGCTGCCAACGCCCGCGGTGCCGAACGACAGCGCATCGGACTTGGCCTTGCCCGCGGCCACCAGCTCGCCCAAGGTCTTGTAGGGCGACTTGGCATTGACCACCACCACCAGCGCGGCCTCGCCGATGCGGCCAATCGGCACAAAGTCGTTCAGCGGATCGAAGTTCAGCTTGGAGTACAGCGCCTTGTTGGTCGTCAGCGTGTTCGACGACGTCAGCAGCATGTAGCCGTTGGCGGGGCTGCGCGCCACGGCCGACATGCCGATGTTGGTGCCGCCGCCGGGCTTGTTGTCCACCACCAGGCTCTGGCCCAGGGCCTGCGACATGGGCGTGGTGATCAGCCGCGTGATGATGTCGACGCCGCCGCCTGGCGAGTAAGGCACCACGACCGTGACCGGCTTTTCGGGGTAGCCGGCGGCATGCGCGTTGAGGACGAGACAGGGGACGGCCAGCAGCAGGGACGTGGCAAGGGTGCGGCGAGTGCGCGAGGTCATGGCTTGTCTTCCTTTAGGTAAACCTGATTTTTTCCCAGATTCTCGGCACAGGCTGTTATATCGTCCAATACTTTTTCAATCGCGCACTGAGAGGTTTTTCGACTCATGGATTTCCGTCGCCTGAATTACTTCATTGCCGTCGCGCAGGAGCTGAACTTCAGCCGTGCGGCCGAGCGCCTGCACATCAGCCAGCCGCCGCTGAGCCAGCAGATACAGGCGCTCGAAGCCGAACTTGGCGTATTGCTGTTCCAGCGCTCGCGCCGCTCGGTGGCCATGACGCAGGCGGGGCGCGTGTTCTACGCGCACGCCTGCCGCATCACCGAACACTATGCGCTGGCGCGTCGCGAGGCGCAGATGGCGCATTCGGGCGTGGCCGGGCGCATCCGTCTGGGCTTCACCGCGTCCGTACCCTTGTTTCCGGCCTTTGCGCGCCTGCTCCAGGGCTTTCGCCAGGCCTATCCGCATGTCGAGGTGGTGCTGCGCCACCTGACCACGGGCGAGCAGCTCGATGCCCTGTTGCAAGGCGAGATCGATGTCGGACTGTTGCGGCCGTCACCGCATCTGCGCACGCCCGATCTGCTGCGCTCCTGGGAGCTGTGGCACGACGAACTGGTGGTGGCGGTGGCGGCCAGCCACCCGCTGGCCGGGCAGGACATGGCGCCGATGTCGCTGCAGGCGTTGGCCGGTGAGCCCTTTGTGCTGCAGCCGCAGACCCTGGGCTGCGGCCTCTGGGAACGGATTGCGCTGCTCACCAGCCGCGCCGGATTCACGCCCCGGATTGCCCAGGAAAGCAGCGAGACCGCGACCACGCTGGCGCTCGTGGCCGCCAACCTCGGCGTGTCCATCGTGCCCAGCACCTATCGCAGCATCCGCCCCAGCGGCGTGCACTTTCGCCCCTTGTCGGACCCCGATGGACAGACCTGCATTCGCGCGGCGGTGCGCGCCAGCGAGTCCGATGCCTGCGTGCAGACCTTTGTCGCACTGCTGCAGGGCGAAGCCGGCTTGCCGCCGGCACGCCCTGCCGCCCAGGCCCAGGCTGCTACCGGTCTGCAGGCGGCAATCCACGCCGCCGCCGCTTGACGGCATGCCGGCGCCTCAGCGCCGCGACACCACCGGTGCGCCGTTTTGCCGCGGGTGCGGACATGGCGCCGGATTCGGCCACTACCGTGCTGCCATCGGTGATCACCGGTGACTTGCCCAGTGGATGAATCTGCGGAAGCTCAGCCGGTGCCAGATGGGTTTTCGGATCGCGCCGATAAACGCTCAAGTCATGTGGCACGCAGTTCTTCGCGCAGCCACAGGATGCGCTGCAAACGCGAGCTTGCAAGGCGGTGGACAGTCAGTGTCCGCCAGGTCCCATTGCGGGGTTCGAGCTGTGGTGCCGTTGGACCTGGCGGCCTGGCGGCCTGGCGGCCTGGCAGGCGATCATCGTGCCAAATAGCCCGCCATCTCCGCGTGCGTCGCGGCAATCTGGTCACGCACTTCATCGGGCAGCCCGGCCTGCGCCGCGAACTCCGGCCAGCGCGCGATCGCCGCCCGGGCCTGCTCGATGATGGCGTCACATACCCCGCGCAGCTGGTAGCTGTTGGCGACCTGGCGGATGTCGCCCTGCGTGATGCGCGCGAACTTGCCGTTGACCGACATCAGGTGCTGGCGCAACCAGACATTGCCCGGATCATAGGCATAGGTCACGTCATAGGCCGGGGCCAGCTCCCAGGCCGCACCTTGCCGCAGCAAAAAGGAGAAGTTCTTGCTGTGGTCATCGTTGTTGGCGGCCAGCACGTTGAACACCATGCGGCGCAGGGTCTGGGCAAAGGCCGTTTCATCGAGCTGCAACTGGCGCAGGGTCTGGAACAGCTGGTGGTAGCTGTGCGTCTCCTGCTGGTTGAAGTCCAGGTGCGCCATGCCGCACAGCGTCTGCATGTGGTGGCGCGTATTGCCGTCGCGGTCAAAGCGCTGGGTCATGAAATGCGCCCGCCCGCCTTCTTGCAGCAGATGGCAGTCGGACATCTCGACCCCGGCGGCGCACGCCATCAGCGAGTAGGCGTACTCGATGCGGCCATAGTTGCGGCCCGGGCCGAGCTGGCTGTCCAGACCGATGCCGTCGAACTTCAACAGCCAGGCTTCATAGCCTTCGGGAATCTCGAACTGGCCGGTGCGCACATCCTGCGTGGCGCGGCTCCAGGCAATCGTCGCCTTGGCGCGCGCGCCACCGGCCGAGGTGCCGACCTGGATGATCTGGCGCAGCAGCTCGCCGGCATGGTCGCTGCCCGCGAAATCGCCGCTGATCACCGAGCGCGCCTGCGCCACGAGTTGCGACATCTGCACCGCGGTGGCGGCCGTCGAACGCGGGCCGCGGCTGGGCTGGAAAGTGAGCGCGCCCATGGAACGCTGGCCCATGTAGGCCAGGCGGTCCAGCGCCGTGACGTTGGTCTGGGCAATGCCGCGCTCGGCCATCCAGGCATTGATCAGCGCGTTGCCGAAGCGGTCGGGCAGCGCATCGGCCAGCAGGGCTGGCAGGCGCTGGTAGGTGGCGATTGGCAGGGTCGGGAACACAAACGGCGCGTTCGCCTGGGCCAGCGGCATCTGCAGCGGCGCGATCTCTATGCCGCTGCGCACGAAACGGGGCTCGTATTCAAAGGCGTAGTAGCCGGTGTCGGGGTCCAGCGCCACCGCGCCGACATCCATTCCCCAGAGGTTCACGCTCACGGCCTGGACGGCCTTGAAAGCACTTTTGCGCGTTGCCATGGTGTGTTCCCGCTATTTCAACGGTGGCGGCGCGGGCTCAACGCTCGGCATCACCCGGCTCCAGGCGCAGCTTGCGGGCATAGACGCTACGCGCCGCGCGCTGGCGCGTGGGAAGGCCGCGGGCCATCTGCAAGGGGCTGATGCGCACCGCGGGGCGCAAGGTGCCCAGCCATTGGCTCAGACCCAACGCGGCGATGACGCGGATCAGCGAGATGACGCGGCTGCCGGCGCCGGTCTCGAGCGCGCGCAAGGTCTGCTTGGAAACGCCCGCCTTGAGGCACAGGTCTTCCATGGTGATGTTCTGGCGCAGGCGTTCGGCGCGCAGCTGTTCACCCAGTTCCAGTTCAAGATCCTCGGGGGTTTTCACATTCTCCATAAAGTACCATTTTTGGTGTTTTATCGCAATAAATCCGATTAACAGATGATTTTTACCACTTTAACATGCATCTGAACATCAGCTATTCATAGCAAATAACAGTCCCTTTTCAGTACTTTGTATGTGTTTTTCCATGCAACACACCAAAAAACATACTTTATGGCTAATCACATCAAAGCCTGGCGGCTGCGCGCAGTGCCGGCCCTTGGCCCGGCTGCACCCCGCGCTGCCGCGCTCATGCAGCGCTCAGGCAGCGCTCAGGCAGCGCTGATCAGCGTTGCCGCGAGCCGGCCCACCTGTGCCAATGCCCGGTCGCGCGTTGCCTGATCAGCCGTGGTCTGCGTCAGATAGCTGCTGACCAGCAGCGGCGCGCGGCCCGGCGGCCAGAGTACGCCGACATCGTTGTTCGTGCCATAGGCACCGCCGCCGGTCTTGTCGCCCACCCGCCAGCCCGCCGGCAGCTGGGCGCGCAGTTTGCGGTCTCCCGTCTTGTTGTCCACCAGCCAGCGCGTGATCTGCGCGCGCGACGCCGGCGACAGCGCATCGCCCAGCACGACCTTGCGCAAGGTCTGCAGCATGGCTTCGGGCGTGGTCGTGTCGCGCGGATCGCCGGGCAGCGCTTCGTTCAGCGCGGGCTCGATGCGATCGAGGCGCGTGAAGTCATCGCCCAGGCTGCGCGCATAGGCGGTCAGCGCCGCCGGGCCGCCAAAGCTCTGCAGCAGCAGATTGGCCGCGGGATTGTCGCTGAGCGTGACCGCGGCGTCGCAGAGTTCGGCCAGGCTCATCGGCTCGCCGCCAACGCGCGGCCCGGTGGCCGGCGCGTGTGGGACGATGTCGCTCGCCTGCACCGCAATGCGCCGCGTCAGCTGCTCCTGGCCCTGGTCCACGCGCGCCAGCACCAGGGCCGCGGCCAGGAACTTGAAGGTGCTGCACATTGGAAAGCGCTCGGTGCCGCGGTGGGCCCAGGCCAGGCCGGTATGGGTGTCGAGCACGGCCACGCCCAGCCGGCCACCGCTGTCGCGTTCGATCTTCTGCACTTCCTGCTGGAAGCGGCTCGAGGCTGTCGCCGAAGGACTGCGGGCCAGCGTGCAGCCGGCGCTCAGCACCGTTACGGCAGCCAGACCGGCGGCGCGAATGAAAGGACGTCGTTCCATGTTTTCCTTGTGTGGGTTTGAATGCAGGCAATGATGCCCCGCTTGAGATCCCGGAACAAACCGTAATAATCGAGCTTTGACCCCAGGAAAACTGGGGGCTGCGAGATTTCCATGCACCTGCCGTTGAACGCCTTGCGCGCCTTCGAAGTGTCCGCGCGCCATCTGAGCTTCACGCGCGCCGCTGCCGAGCTGCACGTCACCCAGACCGCGGTCAGCCAGCATGTAAAAAACCTCGAGGACCGCCTCAAGGTGCCACTGTTTCGCCGGCTGCCGCGCGGCCTGGCGCTCACGGACGAAGGCCAGGCGCTGCTGCCGGTGCTGGCCCAGTCGTTCGAACGCATAGGCCAGTTGCTCGACCAGTTCGGCGACGGCCGCGCCCGCGAGGCACTGACCGTGGGTGTGGTGGGCACCTTTGCCGTTGGCTGGCTGATTCCGCGCCTGCGCGACTTCCAGCAATCCCATCCCTTTGTCGACTTGCGGCTGTTCACCCACAACAACCGCGTCGATATTGCCGGCGAAGGCCTCGATTGCGCGATCCGCTTTGGCGACGGCGCCTGGCACGGCACCGAGGCCTTGCCACTGCTGGCGGCCCCGCTGTCGCCGATGTGCGCGCCGGCACTGGGCGCGGCCTTGCACACGCCGGGCGATCTCGCCGGCCAGGTGCTGCTGCGCTCCTACCGCGCGGAGGAATGGAGCAGCTGGTTTGCCGCGGCGGCCACGCCCTGCCCGCTGCTGCGTGGCGCGGTGTTCGATTCCTCGCTGACCATGGCCCAGGCCGCGGTCCAGGGCGCGGGCATCGCGCTGCTGCCGGCACGCATGTTCGCGCACGAGCTGCAGCAGGGCCGGCTGGTGCGGCCGTTCGCGACCGAGATCAGCACCGGCCGGTACTGGCTCACGCGCCTGAAGTCACGGCCGGTGACCGCCGCCATGCAGGCGTTCAACGACTGGCTGGTGCAGACCACGCCCATGGGTGTTCAATGAAGGGCTTGCGCGACCCGCGGTGCCGGCGGGGACAGGCGCGGAAATCGCCGCCGGCGGCAGGCCGGCGTCTTATCCCCACGGCATGGGCCCAAGCTTGTGCATAACTACCGCAACAACCCCGCAAAGCCGCGCCAGCGCTGGCTTTCCAGGGGATGCTCAAAAAACAGGCAAGCGCTGGCAAAAACGCGGGCGCGGCTCACGCCGCCGGCCGCACCACATTCACCGGCGCGCCGCGCGCGAACGCCTCGATGTTGTCTATCAGCTGGTCGGCCAGGCCCTGGATGGCTTCGCGAGACGCCCAGGCGACATGCGGCGTCAGGATGAAATTCGGCAACTCCAGCAGTTCCATGAACGGGTGATCGGCCGGCGGCGGCTCGGCCGTGACCACATCGAAGCCCGCGCCCGCGATCTGGCCGCTGCGCAAGGCATGGGCCAGCGCCGCCTCGTCGACCAGGCCGCCACGCGCGGTGTTGATCATCAGCGGCTGGCGCGCCATCTGCGCGAACTCCGCAGCGCCAATCATGTGCCGCGTCTGGGGCTTGAGCGGACAGTGCAGGGTGATGATGTCCGCGCGTGCCAGCACCTCCTCGAACGGCGTGTAGAGCCGGCCCATGCCGGCGCGCCCCTTGTGCGCCGACATCAGCACCTGCATGCCCAGCGCGCGCGCGATCGTTGCCACGGCCGTGCCCAGCGCGCCGTCGCCAATGATGCCCAGCGTGGAGCCAGCGAGATCGCGCACCGGATGGTCGAAGTAACAGAACTGCCCCGACTCCTGCCAACGGCCGGCCTGGACCGAGTCGCGATAGGCGCAGATGCTGCGGCGCAGCGCAAACATCAGCGCAAAGGTGTGCTCGGGCACGGAGTGCTTGGCGTAGTTGCGGATGTTGCTGACGGTGATGCCGCGCTCGGCGCAGGCCTTCAGGTCGACGCTGTCCGTGCCCGTGGCCGCGACGGCCACCAGCTTCAGGCGCGTGGCCGACTGCAGGTCGGCCGCGCCCAGCTTCACCTTGTTGCTGATGACGATGTCGGCATCGGCGATGCGCGCCGCGACTGCGTGGGGTGGCGTGTGGTCATGGCACAGCAGTTCATGCACAAACGACGGACGCCGCAGCGTGGTCTCGGGCGACAGCGTGGCGCGGTCAAGAAATACGATTTTCATAAGGATTCACAGTAGTGTGCGCCCACTTCATGCCGCGCAAGCCCGGGCTGCCTGGGCCATGCACAGGCGGCGCTGCTCACTTGCCGTAAGCGTATTCGCCACCGCGCTCTATGGCCTTCTGGTAGGCCGGCCGCGCCTGCAGCCGCGCCAGCCAGGCCTGCAGATGGGGATAGGGTGCGGTCATGCCTTGCGTCTTGGCGAGTTCGCCCACAAAGCTCAGTTCGATGTCCGCGCCGCTGAATTGCGCACCCAGCAGGTAGGGCGTGCGGCCCAGGGTGTCGTTGATGTAGCCGAGGAAGTTGGCCAGCTCGGACTGGATGCGCGGCTGCAGCGGTGCGGCCGCATCGCCCAGGCGGCCGACATACAGGTGGAGCATGAACGGCAGCATGGCCGAGCCTTCGGCAAAGTGCAGCCATTTGACGTATTCATCGTAGGCAGGCGTCGCCGGATCGGGCTGCAGCTGGCCATTGCCGTGGCGGCGGATCAGGTAGTCGACGATGGCGCCCGACTCGGTCAGCACCAGCGTGCCTTCCTCGATCACCGGCGACTTGCCCAGCGGGTTGATGGCCTTGAGCTCGGGCGGCGCCAGGTTGGTCTTGGGATCACGCAGGTAGCGCTTGATCTCATAGTCCAGGCCGAGTTCTTCCAGCAGCCAGAGAATGCGTTGCGAACGCGAGTTGTTGAGGTGATGGACGGTGATCATCGGGGTCTTTCGGGAAGAACAGGACGGGGGCAGGACAGGGGCCGGGCCGCAGGCCTGGCATCGGCAGACTTTAGCGCAGCCATGCCAGGCATGGCCGGGTCAGATGCCGGCGGCCGGCTCGGAAATCTCGATCAGGTTGAGATCCGGGTCGCGCAAGTAGATCGAGCGGATCTTCGAGGTCGCACCGGTGCGCAGCACCGGGCCTTCGGCAATCGGCACGCCCAGCCGCTGCAACTGGGCGATCACATCATCAAGCGGCACCGAGGCCAGAAAGCACAGGTCCAGCGCCCCGGGCACCGGTGTATGCGCCTTGGGCTCGAACTCGCGGCCTTTGACATGCAGATTGATTTTCTGCAGGCCGAACTTGAAGGCCTGGCGCGCCACGGGCGGCGTGCCGCCGATGAACGTCTCCAGCGTCATGCCCAGGACTTCGGTGTAAAAGCGCACGCATTGCGCTTCGTTGGCGGTGGTGAGCACCAGGTGGTCTAGGTGGCTGATCATGGGATGTGCATTGCAAATGCGCCAGTGCGGGCAGAATGGGACATGGGCCCACTGGCGGCCCGCACCATTTTGCACCCATGACGCCCTTTCTGAACCATCCTCTTGCACATGGTTTCGCCCGGCTGCGCGCCATCGAGGAAACCGATCTCATGCACTGGCTGGGCTATCTGCGCAGCGACCCGGTGCGGCGTGGCATCAGCTGGCGCCCACAGAGCACGCACGAGCTGCGCGAGTTCGTACGGGCCACGGACTTGCAGCGACCGCTGTCCCAGGTCCGGTTCGCGATTGCGCGAACGGATGACGACACCCTGCTGGGCACCATCGGGCTGCACTCGATCTCCAGGGCGCATCGCAGCGCCGAGGTGGGCTATGACATCGCGCCCGACCAATGGGGCCAGGGCCTGGCCACCGCCGCCTGCCGCGCCATTGTGGCCTGGGCGCAGCTGCAGGGCCTGGTGCGGATTCAAGCCACCTTGCTGATCGGCAACCACGCCTCCTTGCGGGTGCTCGAGCGCGCCGGCTTCGAGCAGGAAGGCCGGCTCAGAAAATACCGCTGGATAGAAGGCCAGGCCTGCGATGTGCTCGTCTACAGCCATCTGCCTGGCCCAACCTGAGCCGCCTTGGCGCGCTGACCCGCAGCGGGTGCCCGGACGCAGACGCCGGCCCCGCTGTCTTATCCCCACGCCAGGGGTCCAAGCTTGTGCATAACTGCCGGAATAACTCGCCAAAGTGGCGCCAGTGCTGGGTTTGCGGGGGATGCCCAAAAAACAGGCAGGCTCGGCGCCCCCGGCTCGGCGCCCCCGGCTCGGCGCCCCCCACCAGGACCCGGTGGTGCTCAGCCCAGAGGATCGACCACAAAGCTGCCCAGCGGCGTGGCGCGCGCCAGGCTTTGCTGGTATTGCTCGGCCACGTCCAGCGCTTCGGCAATCGTCACATGCATGTCGATATAGCGGTAGGTGCCCAGGCGGCCGACAAAGGTCACGTTGGCCTCCTGCCGGGCGCGCTCGACATATTGCGCCAGCAGCGCCTTCTCGGCCACCAGGCGTATCGGGTAGTAGGGCGTGTCGTCGCCTTCGCACAGCCGGCTGTATTCCTTGAAGATCACCGTGTCCTCATGCTGCTCCCAGGGCGTGAAATGCTTGTGCTCGGAAATGCGCGTCCAGGGCACGGACAGGTCGCAGTAGTTGATCACCGCATTGCCCTGGTAGTCGCCCGCGTGGTCCTCGCGCACGAAGTCCAGCGTGCGGTAACCCAGCCGCCCTTCGTCATAGCCGAACCAGGCGTCTATGGGCCCGCTGCAGAATACCTGGTCGTAGCCCGCGGCCTGCGCGCGGTCAAAGCGCGTGTCCAGATGCAGGCTTACATTCGGCAGGTCCAGCAGGTTCTCGACGATGGGCGTGTAGCCATCGCGCGGGATGCCCTGGTACTGGCTGTTGTAGTAGTTGTCGTCGTAGTTGAAGCGCATCGGCAGGCGCTTGAGAATGCTGGCCGGCAGCTCGGTGGGCGACATGCCCCACTGCTTGATGGTGTAGTTCTTGAAGAACGCCGCGTAGAGGTCGCCGCCCATCAGCGCCAGGGCCTGTTCCTCGAAGTTCTCCGGCGTGCCCTGACCGCGCTCGGCGATCTCGGCAAAGAAGGCCTGGGCCTGCGCGGGCGAAAAGCTACGGCCGAGGAACTGGTTGATGGTCAGCAGATTCAGCGGCAGCGAATACACGCGCCCCCCGGTGATTGCCTTCACGCGGTTCACAAAGGGCACGAAACTGCCGAACTGCTGGATGTAGTCCCAGACACGCTGGTTGCTGGTGTGGAAGATGTGCGGCCCGTAGGTGTGCAGCATCACTTGCGTCTTGGGGTCGCGCGCCGTGTGGCAGTTGCCGCCGACATGTGCGCGGCTGTCGAAAACGTCAATGCGGTGACCCGCCTTGCCCAGTTCCTGGGCGAGTACGGCGCCGGAAAATCCGGCGCCTACGATCGCGATATGGGCCATGGAAAACTTTCTGCAGGGAAATGAAGACCGACTCAGGCCGCGCGCAGGGCAGGCGACAGCGGGGCCAGCGCCGGGGCCGGGGCAGCGGAGCGCACCGGCGCCGCCAGCGCGACGTCAGGCGCATCGAAGCGCTCGAGCAGCATCTGCATCGCGGTGGCCGTGAGATCCCAGGACGTGGCAGCCACCACCTCGGCCGCCTGCGCCTGGAACTGCGCGCGCGCCTCGGGGGAAAGCGCCAGCAGGCTTTCGCAGGCCGCGACGAACTGCGCCGCGGTGGCGGCGATCGGCACCACGGCGGCATATTGCTCGGCCACGTCGCGCACCGGGGTGCTGACCACGGGCTTGCCAGCGGCAAGATATTCCAGCGTCTTGGTCGGGCTGATGAAGCGCGTCGACGCATTCAGTGCAAACGGCATCAGGCAGACCTCCCAGCCGGCGAGGAACGCGGGCAGCTCGTCATAGCGCCGCTGGCCCATCCAGTGCAGGTTGGGGCGCTGCGGCAGGCGTGCCACGTCGACCTTCACCACCGGGCCGACCATGACGATCTGCCATTCGGCATGGGCATCGGCCAGCGCCGCGACCAGATCCAGGTCCAGGCGCTCATCGATCACGCCGTAGTAGCCCAGGCGTGGGCCGGGCAGCGCGGCCTGATCGGGGTGATCGGCCAGACCGCTGCGGCCGAAATGCGCATGGTCGACGCTGCTGGGAAAGCAATGCACGTCCGCATGCCGCGCGCGCTTCGATTCATACAGGCTGCGCCCGCCGGTGAACACCAGGTCGACCTGGCCGAACAGTTCTTCCTCGCGCGCCAGCAGGGCCGGGGGCGCGAAGTCGAACGCCGACAGCTCGTCCATGCAGTCGTAGATGCTGCCCAGCGGCGTCAGGTCCTGGGCCAGGGGCAGGGCCATGGGCGTGTAGAACCACAGCAGGTACTGGTCGATGCCATGGTCCTGGAGGTACTGGGCCAGCATCAGGCGCATGCGGTCCATGTGCATGTCGGCAAAGCCGGGCGCATTGCCGGGCACATGCATGCGCAGCACCTGCACGCCGGCGCAGGGGCTGTAGCGCTCGAGCCAGGCGCGCTCGGCACCGACGATGGGCTCCTCGATGAACAAGATGGGGTGCGCGCTGGCCAGGCGCGACATCAGCTGCTGGGGACGCTGGTACACGAAATCCCAGCGCAGGTGAGAAAAAACCAGAAGGCTTGTCATGGGCGTACCAAAGGTAGGTTGAAAAAAACGAAGCAAGGGGTCGGCAAACACCTGGCGCCAGTGCTGCAGGCGTTGGGCATAGGGTTGGCAAAGCTGGCGGGTGAAATCGCCGGCATCGGCGCCGGGCACATCCCACAGGCCGCTGTGGTGCCAGTGGTCATGGGTTTGCCAGTCGGGGCGGTCGATCAGCGGATAGAGACACAGCCCCAGTACCGGAATGCCCTGTGCATGGCAGATGACGACCTCGCTGGCGATGTCGTCCAGCCACTGTGCGCGCCCCTGGCCCACATGGCCGGTCTCGCTGATGCACAGCGGCCGGCGGTAGCGCTGCCACAGTGTGGCCGCGAGCTGGTGGAAGGGGCGCCGGCGGCTGTCCTGCAGATGCCAGTGCAGCCGCTGATGGGAGCCGTGCTCCCACTGGTTGTCGTGGTAATAGTTGATGCCCAGCACATCGAGATAGCGCGGCGCGCCGCCCAGCTCGGGCGCGAGGCGGCCGCTGAGCATGTCCCAGGCCTCGAACTGGCCCTCGGCTTCGCGCGCCGCGGCGGCGCAAGCGGCCGGGCCGGCGCCCAGCGGCGCCTCGACATGGATGGCGGGATCGGTGTGCACGATGCGCGCGCCCGGCGCCTGCAGCCAAATGGCATCGATGGCGCGCAGCGCCGCGCGCACCAGCAGGCGCTTGAGCTGCGCGCCGCGATCGGGCGCGCCGGGCACATAGGGGTGGATCAGCCCGGTATGGCCTGCGGCCCAGGCCAGAAACGAAATCTCGTTGATGGGCTGATAGATCGCGGCCGGGCCGGGAATGTCAGCCAGCAGGCCGGCCACCGTCCCGCAGTGCACGGCAAAGGCCTCGATGAATTCCTCGGGACGCTCGAAGGGGTCCAGGCGCTGCGGCCAGCCATAGTGCATCAGCGACCACATCACCTGGATGCCATGGCGGGCCGCGAGCCGCGCCTGCGCCTGCAGGGCCGGCAGGCTGGCCGCGCCGCCTTCATCGAACAGTCGCCAGCCAATGCTTTCACGCACGACATGGATGCCCAGGGCCGCGAGCGCTGCGTAGTCCTCATCCAATCGCAGGGCATGGCCATTGCGGCGGTGCGGATCCACCGCCTGGCCATGGCCGTTGCGGTGGTCGGCGCCTTCAAACCCGCCCATCCAGAAGCTGTTGAACAGGGGCGCGTGCCGGGGCACGTCCTCCAGGCTCCAGGAAGGCGGCCTAGCAGCTTCCATGATCAACACCGGAATGCGTTCCCGCGCCGCAGCCCCGCAACTGGGGCTGGCGTCTGAAGCACGCAGGAGAAGATGACATGGAATTCCTCGGAAAAGAGCCTAAGCACAAGCACGTTTCGTGCTCATGCATGGTGCTCGCCGAGACGGCTGCGATCTGTAGGGAAATCTTCCCTCATCTATTCAGCCGATAGCCCGCTTACATCGGTGCCGCCCGTGGCCTGGCTGGCCGCTGCCAGGCGTCAGGCAGGCCTGCACCGCCATGGTGCAGGCACGCGCCCTCAGGCGCCCGGAAGGATCTCGTAATCGATGGGTTTGAAGCTGCCGTTATTGGAGTTTTCCGCCGAGCAGGAGGTCAGCCCGCAGACCAGGTCCATCTCGGCGCGCAGCTCGATGAAATCGCCGGGTCTGGACTTCGGCGCCTTCACGGCCACCACGCCGTCCGGGCCGACCTCCACATTCATGAATACATTGAACGTGGTGCCGATCTGTTCCGGACGAATGCCGAACTTGCCCAGGGCGGTATAGAGATTCTCGAAGCAACTGGGGTGGTGGCCATGGTGGTGGTAGAGGATCTCGAACATCTCCTGGCTGCAAGGCGTGAGCAGGAAGTCGTGGCGTCCAACCTGGTCCTCGAGAATCACGAACATCGGCCGGCTGTCGTTGGAGTACAGCGTATCGCCGCTGCTCAGATAGATCTTCGACGCGTAGTCGATGCTGCGGCCCGAGGAAAGGCTGCAGCTGTGGTCGTCATCCTTGAACGCAAACAGATCGGCCACCTGCTCGCCCAGCGGGTCGTAGATGCGCAGGATCTGCCCGGCGCGCAGCCGGAAGGCAGTGCCGGACTGGGGCGGGATACGGGTGACGGCGGTCGCGGCTTCATGCATCTTTTGCGGCTTTCGAATGGAATGGACATTGCCAGTCGGCTTCCACCGCCCGGCCTGAATACTGGCGTGCCTCGGATGCTTCACCAAAGCGCGCCAGCACGGGATTGATCGAGCCCTGCAGCGCGATATCGCGCGTGCGGATGGCATCCTGCATGCTCGCATATTTGCCGTTGGCCTTGAGCTGCTCGAACTGCTCGTGGAAGTTGAACACCAGGCAGGGCAGCGGCGCGCGCCGCGCCAGGCGCGAGGCCCCGGGGTGCAGGCCGACGACGAAAAACGCACGCCCACCGACGCTGAAGGAAAAGTCCTCGCGCTCCGGGTCTGCGGCCACATCTTCGGCCCAGCCAATGCTGCGCGCACAGTCATGCGCATGCAGCGCTTGCAACTGGCGCCACAGGCGCTGCTCGAACTCCAGCTCGCTCATCAGCGCCTGATCGAACACTGCAATGAAGGTGGCGGGCACGCTGCCGGGATCGGGGAAGGCGTTTGAATACGCCTGCAGCGCCGCATGCAGCGCAGGCGTCACCGCCGGGTCGCCCAGCGCGCCGAATTCGTGCACTTGCATGCGCCCCTTGTTGAGCGCCGATTTCGCACCCACGCAGGGAAAGGATTTCGCCGCAATGAAGTCCCGAATGAGTCCCGCGGGCACGGGCGTGCCCGGGTCGATGGCTTGGAGATTGGCTTGCATGGACCAAAGGTAAGCCCATCCTCCCGGGGATCCAGTGCGTGCATGCCCGGCAGGTTCGTGGGAGCCTGGGCCCGGCGGATGTAGGCCATCCACCTGGCCCGGACCCGCTGGCCAATGGCCAGGCCCGCATCACATGGCCGCTGGTAGGCGCCCGCCTACCGCCGGTCGAGGACAAATGCTGCACTGCAACATTACCAGGTCAAGGACATTGCAAGAAGGTCAAAATCAAGGCCGAGCCAGCCAGAGCACCTGGCACCTACGAAAGAATCTGTGAACTATCTGCTGCAAAAAATGCGCGCCCAGGCCAGCAACTGGGCCCGCAAGAGTCAGCGCTTTGCCGGCCTTCCGGCCCTGGCCCAGGGGGCGACGCAGCCGCTGGCCGACCCCGCGCGCTGGTTGACGCCGCAGACGGGGGTACTGACCGAGCAGCTGTTGCGCGAAAGCGCACTGTCAGCGGAGCAAGGCAGCGAACAGTGGCTTGACGGCAGCTTCACCCACCGCGGCCGGACGCTGGCCTACAAGCTCTACCTGCCGCCACAGACCGCCGCCAGCACGCTGCGGCCCATGACCGTGATGCTGCATGGCTGCACCCAGGACGCGGCGGACTTCGCCGCCGGCACGCAGATGAATGCCCAGGCACGTGCGCTGGGCATGGTGGTGCTGTACCCCGAGCAAAGCCAGCGCGACAACCCGCGCAAGTGCTGGAACTGGTTCCATACGCAGCACCAGCAGCGCGGCCGCGGCGAACCCGCCGTGCTGGCGGCGCTGACGGAATCGATTGCCGCCGAGCACCGGGTCGACCGGGCGCGGATCTTTGTCGCCGGACTGTCGGCGGGCGGGGCCATGGCCGACATCCTCGGCGCCACCTACCCCGAAGTGTTTGCCGCCGTGGGCGTGCACTCCGGACTGCCGCGCGGCTGTGCCACCGATGTGATGTCAGCGCTCGCGGCCATGCGCAGCGGCTGTCCCGCTCCGGCGCGTAGCGCCGGCCCGGCGCCGGCCACCATCGTGTTCCATGGCGACGCCGATCAGACCGTGCATATCAGCAATGGCCCGGCCCTGATCGAAGCCGCCTTGCAGGCGCGCGGCATGCAGGGCAGCCAGGCCCAGCCCAGCGGGGGGCAATCCGCCCAGGGCCAGCGCTACAGCCAGACCGTCTACCACGACAGCGAGGGCCACGCCATGGCCGAATACTGGCAGCTGCATGGCGCCGGCCACACCTGGTCGGGCGGCCACCGGGATGGCAGCTACACCGATCCGGCCGGGGTGGACGCGACGGCGCAGATGCTGCGCTTTTTCCTGGCGCATCCCAAGGCCGGTTGAACACCCCGCGAGAACGGCTGACGAAGTCAGTAACCACACTTGCGCCACAAGCGTTGCGCCGTGCCGGGCGCCCGGATTTGGCGTATTCTTGCGGTCTATGAATTCTCAGCCACTCCAGGAGTATCGGCTCCTTCTTGAAGCGCAGGGCCCGGCCGGCCTGGCATTTCTCAATGCCCGTGTACCGCACCGCTACACCGGCATTTTCCGTCTGCGCGACGGCGCGCTGCACAGCGTGTTCCTGCATGACAAGCAAGGCGAGATCATCCCGGAATTCCTGCAGGTCGTGCCCTTGGTGGACAGTTTCTGCCACCTCACCATACGTGACGGCGTGTTCCGGACACAGAACTCGGCGCTCGAACGCGACCTCGACGGCCACAAATACCAGGGCGTGCTGCGCTCCTACATCGGCCTGCCGCTGCTCGACAGCGAGGGCCGGCTCTACGGCACGATGTGCCATTTCGACGAACAAGCCCTGCCGCTGGGCGATGACGAGTTCGAGATCTTCAGCAAGGCTGCCAAGCTGCTGCCAGCCTATCTGGGTCGGCCGGTGACGGCTGCCGCCTGAAGCGGGCGACGGCCCCACACGGCTATGCGCTGCCGCGCGGCGGCGGCGTCTCCAGCGCGCCGCGCGCCTGTTCAGCGCTCGACCAGGCCAGCAACGCGTCCGCCGCCATTGGCCGGGCAAAGAAGTAGCCCTGCAGCTCATCGCAATGCATGGCCAGCAGGATGTCGCGCTGGGCTGCGGTTTCCACGCCCTCGGCCACCACGCGCAGGTTCAAGGCGTGGGCCAGCTTCACCACCGCGTTCACCACCGAGCGCGCATCCTCGCTGAACTCCAGGTCCTTGACGAAGCTGCGGTCGATCTTGAGCTGGCGCGCAGGCAGTTGGCGCAGGTAGTTCAGGCTGGAATAGCCCGAGCCGAAGTCATCGATGGACAGGAACACGCCGATGCGTGCCAGCCCGTCGAAGCAGCGCTGCGTGGCCTTCATGTCCTCCATGGCCACGGTTTCGGTGATCTCGCACAACAGCTGCGAGGCCGGCACGCCATGCCGGGTCAGCGCCTGTTCGATGCGCGTCACCAGGCTGTTGTCGCGCAGCTGGTGCGCCGAGATGTTGATGGCCACGCGGATGTGGGCCCCGCTGCGCTTCCACTCGGCGATCTGCCGGCAGGCCTCGTCAATGACCCAGTTGCCCAGCTGGCCGATCAGACCGAAGCGCTCGGCCAGTGCAATGAACACCATGGGACTGACCATGCCGTGCTGCGGATGGTTCCAGCGCAGCAGCGCCTCGACGCCGCAGATCTGGCCGTCCTGGCCGTCGATCTTCGGCTGGTAATGCAAGGACATCTCGCCGCGCTGCAGCGCATGGCGCAGGTCGTTTTGCAATTCGAGCTGCGCCGAGGCATCCGAGCCCATGTGCGGCTCGAACAGCACATGGCAGCTGCCGCCGGCGCGTTTCGCCGCATACATGGCGGCATCGGCATTCGCCACGAGCTTGCTGCGCTCGCCGTGGCCGGGGTGGATGGCTATGCCGATCGAGCAGGCGATCTGCACCTGCTTGTCGGACAGCTCGAAGGGCAGGGACAGCGCCGTCAGCGCGCGCCGGGCAACCGCGATGCAGGCCTCCTCGTCGCTCACGTTCTCCAGCAGCAGCAGGAATTCGTCGCCGCCCACGCGCGCCACCGTATCACCGTCGCGCGCCTCCAGCCGCAGGCGGTCGGCCGCGCAGCGCAGGATCACATCGCCGGCCGCATGGCCAAAGGAATCGTTGATCGGCTTGAAGCCATCGAGATCGATGAACAGCACCGCCAGCCGGTCGACCACGCCGTCGTGGTTGTTGCGGTCCAGGCGCAGCAGCCCCTGGCGCAGCCGGTCCTCGAACAGCAGCCGGTTGGGCAGGCCGGTCAGCGGATCGGAGAACGCGCGGTGCTGCAGCTCGTCATTGGCCGCCTTGAGGCGCGCATTGCTCTCCTGCAGCGACTCGGTCAGGCGCTCGGCCGTGCTCTGCAGCCGGGCATCGAGAATGGAGGTGAACAGGGTGCTGATCAGCAGCATGCCGACGGCCATGATCACCAGCACCGTCAGGCCCGGGCCGCCGAGCTCGCCCGCGCTCAGGCAGACCGAGCCCACGGCAAACCGCGCGGCCGCCATGCCGGTGTAATGCATGCCGCAGATGGCCACCGCCATCACGGTCGAAGCCGCCATCTGATAGCCAAAGCGCTGGCTGGGGTTGACCTGGCGCAGCAGCTTGAAGATCAGCAGCGCCGCCGCCGAGGCCAGCACCGCGATCAGCACCGACAGCGCCACCATGAACGGGTCCCAGACAATGCCCGGCGCCATGTCCATCGCGGCCATGCCTATGTAGTGCATGCCGCTGATGCCCGTGCCCATCACCAGCGCGCCCAGCACCAACTGCATGGGGCCGAACTGCTCGCGGCTGGCCAGGCCCAGCGCCACTGCGGCCGCTCCGACCACGGCCAGCCAGGACAGCAGCGTCAGGCCACTGCTGAAGCCAATGGAAATCGGCAGTTCGAAGGCCTGCATGCCGAGAAAATGCATGGACCAGATGCCGGTGCCCATGACCAGCGAGCCCGCGGCCCACCAGGCCAGGCCCACGCGGCGCTGGGCGGTGCGCACGCGCCGCGCCAGATCCAGCGTGACATAGGACGCCAGCATGGCAATGAGAAATGACGCGGCAACGACCCACAGGTTGTGGTCGGAGGGCATGAACGTATTCATACGGAGAAAGATTTCCAGTGGGAATCGGCCAGCGGCCGGGTGCCGGGCCAGCGCGCTGCAGGATCAAGCAGCGGCGACTGCGCAATGCCGGGCTGCGCACGGAAACACCGACCTGGATACAGGCCTTTGTACGGACGTTCCATGAGCAGCCACGGCAATGACAAGGAGCAAAATTGTCGCATGGCCGGAGATTTCGCGCTCACGTCACCCGGGAAGCGACATCCACCGGCCGCAAGCAGGCAGCGCAGATTCGAATCACTGCGGCATTGCACCGCAGTGCCTGGCAAAAGCCGGGGCCTGGACCGGGCTTCACCCCGACCCAGGCCCCGGCGGCGGCGCAGCCGGTTTCAGCGCTCGAGCCGGTTCATCGCGTAGAACAACACCGCGTTGGCGACCGCGTCGGCGTTGATGTCCAGGGCCGTTGCGTTGAAGTTGGCAAGGTTGTCGCAGGCGCTGTGGTAGCAGGCATCAAACGCCTTGCCCGCGGTGCCGCCCCAGGTCTGCGCCTCCTCCTGGCTCTTGATTTCCTCGGCGCCGGTGAACACCCCGCCAAAGGGAATACCGATGTCGGCAAACGGCTTGTGGTCCGAGCGCCCGCCCGAGTTCATGCGCTTGAAGGCCTGCTTGCGCTGGCTATAGAACTGCGTGAACTGGTCGACGATGCGCGCCGATGCCACGGGGCTGGAGATCGCCTGCTGGCCCGCCGAGCCGTCGCCGCCGTAGACAAAGAACACGTGGTTGGGCGAGGCAATCATGTCGAAGTTCAGGTACAGCCCGATCCTGGCGCGCTCGGCCGCCGCGAGATTGCGCACGTAGTACGTCGAGCCCAGCAAGCCCTGTTCCTCGGCGCCCCAGAGCGCAAACCGCAGCCGGTTCAGCGGCTTGACGCGCGCCATCTGGCGCGCGACTTCCAGCACCGCCGAGGTGCCCGAGCCGTTGTCGTTGATGCCCGCGCCCGCGCGCACCGAGTCCAGGTGTGCACCGACCATGGTCACGTGGTCGGCATCGCCGCTGGTCGACTCGGCCAGCAGGTTGTGCGTGGTCGCCATGCTGCGCGAGGTCTTGGTCTGCAGGCGCAGTTTTCCGCCGGTCAGCGTGCGCTGCGCAAGCTGCTCGCCCACCGACTGGCTGACCAGCACCACGGGCAGGTCCAGAGGCACGCTGACCGTGAGGCTGCCAGCCAGCGGCCCGTCGTCGGGGTTCTGGATCACCACGCCCACGGCACCGGCCTGGACCGCTGCCTCGACCTTGTCGCTCAGATCGCAGCTGCCGCGGCGCACCAGCGCGATGCTGCCACGCGCGAAGCCGGCGAAGTCCGCCGCCTTGCAGCCCGTCGCGCCGACCGGACGGCTGATCTTGGCCTTGAGATCGGCGCTGCCCGAATAATCGAGCACCAGATGCGGTATCGATGCTGCGGCTGACTGGCCCGGCTCGCGCAGGCTAGAGGCCTCGACGCGCGACACCGGAAACTCGAAGGCCTGGACGGTGACGTGGTAGCCGGCCTCGGTCAGCACCTGCTTGGCATATTCCAGCGACGCCTCGTAGCCGGGTGAGCCCGCGAGGCGCGTGCCATTGTGGGCCTTGGCAATCTCCATGAGTTGGCTTTGGTGGGTGCGCACACCGGCCAGCGTCACGCATTCGAGCAGTTGCTCGGCGGTGTCATTGGCTTGGTTGTCGCAGCGCTCCTGCGCTGCGGGTTCGGGCAGCGGCGACGCCGTGCCGACAGGGGCGGTCTGGGCGGGAGCGGCCCGGCTGGCCGGACTGCCCGCAGTCGACGTGGGCACGGCTGCACCCCCGGGGGCCGAAGCCCCGGGGGCCGAAGCCCTGGGGGCCGGCGCTGAGGCGCCCGGCGCTGCAGAGCTTGCCTCGTCTCCGCCGCAGGCCGACAGCTGCAAGGCCGCGGCGGCCACCAGGAAACAGGTCCAATAGCTGCTGCGCGGCACAGCCTTGCGGCGCAGGTTCGGGATCAGTGACGTGAGATGGGTCATGGCGTTCCTCGTTTGAAGCGCCCGCATGATGCCAGCCCGGCCAGCGGGCTTTTGCCCATCACCTTGCCCGTCTATCAAGCCCTGAGATCGCCATGGATGATCGGGCAGCGCCCCGGTTCAGCCAGCGTATCGGCTTGAAAAAACGAGGTCCAGTCGAGGAGAAAAAGCGGTGCGCGTGGACCGATCCGCAGGCCGGCTAAGCGATGTCCAAGCAGGACGCCATGTTTCCCGCCAGCAGCGAGATTTACCGACTGTTTCTGACGCGGCGGCGGCGAGACGCACGCATTTTTGCGCTGCGATGGCCGCCCTGCGTGGCCGGCCAGAAAGCGGTTTCAGTCGCCGAGCGGCGCGGCGCTGGCGCGCAGCACGCGCAGCTGCGCGAGGGCCGCCTGCAGCCCGAGGAAACCGGTTTCGCTGCCGTAGGCGATGGCCGTCAGGCTGTGGGCCAGCATCAGATTCAGCGGCAGGCCGAAGTCCTCCACCGCGCATTGCGCATCGAACAGCCGGCCGTGGGGGCTGGCCTGCACGCGCTGCACTATCGTTGCCGGCGAGGGGCAATAGCCGACCACGGGCTTGCCGCGCGCCAGCGCATAGGAAACTTCCCAGACGGTGCCGCTGTCGGGCTCGAAGCCGCGAAAATCGCGCAGATTGGCGACCACCGCGTCGGCCTGGTCAATGAGCTGGCGGTTGGCCTGGTAGATGGCCAGCGACTGGCCCTGCGGCGTGGCGGGGATCTGCGCATCCAGCGGGAACAGGCCGGTGAAGCCAGCGGCCGCGCAGACCGCCTGCATGCGCTGGCCATGCGCGCGCGCATCGGAGTAGAAGACTTCGGGTCCGGCCAGATAGACTTTTGGCAGCATGGCGTTCACCTCGCACAAGTGCGCCGGCAGCACATGCCGGCCATGAATCGGAGTCTGCCGCAGGCACAGGATGCCTGGCAATGCGCGCCAGGCCTGCCCGGCTGCGGCGTTAGGGCCGTCCCTCGAGCAAGGCCACCAAGGTCACGCTCTTGAGGCTGGCGGCCAATTCCTGGCCGTCGTCGTTGTACTTGAGCCAGGCCACGCCTTCGGCCGGCGGGCGGCGCTCGAGCATCAGCCGCGCGGCGCGGTCGTTGTGCAACACATGGACCACGGCATTCTTCAGCGCCGCATCGGCTGCCCCATTGTCCGCCCCATTGTCGTCCGCCGCCTTGCCCGCCACCTTATCCGGCTTGGCCGCGGGCGCCGCGGGCGGGTTGGCAGCAGCCGCTGCCGCGGCAGCCGCGGGGACACTGCCATTGCCGCTGGCCACGGCCGGCTGCGGCTGGTTCTTGTCATCGAGGAATTCGCGCAGCAGCTTGACCGAGCCGCGCGTGATTTCCTGGCTCGCATCGCCCAGCCAGGCCGCGACATCCTGCGGCGTTTTCTTGTAGGCGGTCATCAGCTCGTTGACCACGGTCACATCGCGCACCCGGCCCGAGTTGAAGACCTGGGCCAGCGGTTCGGGCAGGTCCAGCAGCGTCACGTGCTGCGAAATGAATGCCGGCGACTTGCTTATGGCCTTGGCGATGTCGCCTTTCTTCACGCCCTTAGCGAGTTCGCGGCCGATGAAATCGGCGATTTCACGCGCTGTCAGCTCATTGCGCTGCAGGTTTTCCACCACCTGATCGGCTTCGTTGTAGTCGTTGTCGATGAAGCCGGGAATGGTGTCGAGGCCGGCGCGCTGCGTGCCGCGAAAGCGGCGCGCGCCATGGTTGATGATGTAGCGGCCGGCGGCAGCGGGGTTCTCGCGCACCGAAATCGGCGTCTTGACGCCGCGCAACTGGATCGAGGCCGCGAGTTCGTCCAGGCTTTGCGCGGAAAACCCGGGGTTGTCCTGGGTGCGTGGCTGGTGCGGATCTTCGTCGATCAACGCCATCTCCAGGGCCAGCGGGCCGCCACTGGGCGCCTGCGCTTCGGGGCCGGCGAGCAGCGCCGACAGGTCGCCCATGTCCTCCAGGCCCAGGCCGCCCATCATCGGGTGGGCCGGTTTCGCGGCATTTTGCTTCTTGGCTGCGGCATTCATTGCGCAATCTCCATCTTTTCAAAGACATAGGCGGCAAGGCCACGCACTTCCTGCGTGGCCTTGCGGGCCGCGGTCTTGCGTATCTTCCAGACCGGAACACCCGAGGCCAGCGCATCGGCAATGCTGCTGCGCAGACCAATCGTGACCGGAACAATCAATTGGGGGTAGGCCGCCTTGAGCTCGGCGAGGTGGCGCACATGGCGCGGGTTTCTGACATCCACCTTGGACGGCACCATGCCCAGGAACTGCAGGCTCTTGTTTTCCTTGCGCACGTTCATGATGGTGGTGAGCATCATCTTGATGCCCTGGATGCTGTAGGCCTCGAGTTCGATCGGCGACAGCACGCAGTCGGCCGCATACAGCGCCGCGACCAGGGCCACGCCCAGGCCGGGCGCGGTGTCGATCAGGCAGATGTCGAAGCCCTGGTTGGCCAGCGCCTCGATATTCGCCTTCATGTTCTTCTTGGCCTTGGGCAGCGGCAGGAACACCGCGTTGGCCAGCTCCGGGTCGGCCTCGATCAGCACCAGGCGCGGAGCGTCGTCCTGTGCCTGCGCGGCCTGCTGCCAGCCATCGGCCGGCACCGGGCCGAACAGCTGGCTGGCCCGGGCCTCGATCTTGTACTGGCCCAGCGTGTAGGAAGCGTTGGCCTGGGTGTCGAGATCGATCACGGCCACGCTCAGGCCGCGCTCCAGAAAGTCAAACGCCAAGTGCACCACACTGGAGGTTTTTCCCACCCCGCCTTTTTGCTGGGCTACGACCAAGGTCTTCATATTTTTGATCCGTTGTTCCTGGCCTGTGCGTCCTCGGCCCATTTCTTGACGATGAATGCCTGGTGCTGCGGCAACACGGCCGACACCCGTTCGAAGCCGGGCGGCAGATGGGCACGCCAGACCCGCTGCACGGCCTGGGACACCGCGCCCTTGCTCAGCCCCAGGGCCTGCACAAAGGACGATTGCGTCTGCCCGCCGACCAGCACGCCATGGGCGATTTCCAGCGTCTGCAGCCCGACCTCCAGGCCCTGGATGCACTGCTGGAATTGCGCCTCGCTGAGCCGTTTTCGCATGGCAGTCCACTGGTAGTTGCAAGGCTGCGTCCCTGGGCGCCATGCCCAGGCGTCAGCCCGCTACAGGTTTAGCTAAACTTTCTATCCAACGGTCGATTTTAGCCGCTAAAAGTGCCAGCCAGAGCCTGGCAGGCAGCTGTTTTACCGGCAAAACAGCTCGCTGCTGCGGCTGGAATCAGGACACCTGCACCGAACGGCCGATGAAGTGAATCGGCCCGGTCGGACGGCCCGTGGGCGAGCCGGTGCGCGGCTCCAGCGTGAGCTCGAACAGCTGGTTGGCCTGCACGCCGGGAATCTGGTCCAGCGGAATCTGCACGCTTTGGCCGGGCTTGATCAGGCCCAGCGATACCGGCGCGTTCCAGCTGTCGGCCTTGGTCCAGAGTTCCAGCGCCTTGTCGGCCGGCACCTCGGCCGTGACCAGAGGAATCAGCTCGATCTGGCGCGCGCTGCTGGTCTGCATGACCCAGCCGGGCGCGCGGTCCTCGGGCGCCACCAGCACCACCATGTAGCGCGTGCCGGGCTGGGGCGCGGCGACCTTCACCACCAGCACCGCGGCCAATAGCGCGGCCAGCGCAAAGCCGCCGGCCGTGAGCCCGCGCCACAGGCGCAGCGACTCGAAATCGCGCCACCAGGGCAGCGGCTTGGCCGCGGGGCGCACGGCGCGCGTGGCCTGTCCGCTCTGCACGGCTTGCGCCACTTGCGTAGTCTGCGGCGCGGCGGCCGTCGACAGACCATCCAGGCTGCGGCCAATGCGCTGCCACACCGGGGCGGGCGGCGCCACCGGCGCGACCAGCGACAGCAGCGGCACGAAGCGCTGCTCCCAGGCCGCGACGGCGTCGCGCAGGGCAGGGTTGTCGGCCAGCTGCAGCTCGACCTGCTGGCGTTCGGCCCGGGACAGGGTGCCCAGCACATATTCACCGGCCAGCGCCTGCAGCTGCAGCGCGCCATCGCCGTCCTGGGGGAAATTCTCGAAGGTATTCTGATTCATGACATGCAGGCCCGCAGGGCCACCAGGCTGCGCTGGATCCAGGCTTTCACCGTGCCCAAGGGAGCGGCGACACGCGCCGCGATTTCTCTTTGCGACAATCCCTCGACATAGGCATACAGGATGCAGTCGCGGCGCACCGGCTCGAGCTCGGACAGGCAATGGCCAACGCGCCCCGCGCTGTCCTCCCACTGGCCCGCGCGGCGCATCGCCTCCCACGCCGCCAGTGATGCCTGGTCGTCGATCAGCTGCAGCGTCTCCTGCGGCAGATCCGCATCGCGGCTGTCGTCGCGCCGCGCATTGAGCGCCAGATTGCGCGCCACGCTGTAGATCCAGCCGCGGGCCGAGCCGCGTGCCGGGTCGAAACTCGCGGCCCGCGTCCAGATATTGACGCAGGCATCGTGCAGCACATCCTCGGCCAGCGCGCCATCGCGCACGATGCGCCGCACCACGCCGAACAGCCGAGCGGCTTCCTGCTCATAGAGTCTTTGCATGGCACCACGCTCGCCCGCCGCGCAGGCCTGCAAGGTGGCTTCGTAGTCGAAATCTTCAACGGGAACAGGCAAGTGAGGGCTCCAGGCAAAGAAATGGGGGCCGGCTGCCATTACGGCAAGGGCCTCGGCGTCACAACACGCAACCCATGGATGATGCCATGGCGCCGGCCGTTTGCGCCAAGCCCGTGGCACCGCGGCGCGCCATGCGCCGGCCGCTTCTGCACCGGATGCGCCAGCGTCAACCGAAGCGAAACGCCGACAGCTGTGTCTTCATCACCTGCTGCGAATAGACCTTGCGTCCCGGGTCCTGGCCCGCCGCGCCCGCAGCCACCAGCAGCGGCATCAGATGCTCCTCATGACCCGCGGGGTGGCAATGGTGGGCAAACGGTGCCTGCGCCCAGTGGCGCAGCGCGGCGCGGCGTTGCGCCGGTTCGGCCTGCAGCGCTGCGGTCAACCAGTCGTCGAAGGCCTGCGAAGGCGCGGTGTAGCGCGCGTCGCCATAGCCGCGCATGTTGTGAAAGCTCATGCCGCTGCCGATGATCAGCACGCCTTCGGCGCGCAGTGCGGCCAGCGCCGCTCCCATGGCCAGGTGGGCCTGCGGGTCCAGGTCCTGGCGCAGCGACAGCTGCACCACGGGAATGTCGGCGTCGGGAAACATCAGCTTGAGCGGAATGAACACGCCATGGTCCCAGCCACGCTGGGCGTCGACGTCAGTGCGCAGGCCGGTGCGGGCAATCAGCGCCGCGATGCGTTCGGCCAGGGCCGCGTCGCCAGGCGCTGCATAGTCAAGCTGGTAGGTGTGGGCTGGAAAGCCGCAATAGTCATAGATCAAGCCGGGCCGGGCCGCCGCGGTGACGCTGAAGCCTGGCGTCTGCCAGTGGCCCGACACCAGCACGATGGCCTGGGGCCGGGCCGGCAGCGTCGCCGCCACGCCGCGCAGGAACCCGGCCATCGCATCCCAGGTATCGGCGGGGGACCAATCCATGAAGAAGCACGGGCCTGCGCCATGCGGCACGAACAGCACCGGCTGAATGGGATGGGCGACAGAAGCGCTGTGGGCGTGGGGCATATGGAATTCCTGGAGGCGAGAAGCTGGCAAATGGCCATGCAAGCCATGATAATTCACCTGCATAAAACATAGAATCACCCAGATCAAACCAACAGCTCCCACCCGGAGTGAGAAATCAATGCTCGATCGTTTTACCGGCATGCGGGTCTTCATTCAGGCGGCAAGCCACGGCAGCCTGTCGGCTGCGGGCCGGGCCTTGAACCTGTCGCCGGCCATGGCGACCAAACATCTGGATGCGCTGGAGGCGCGCCTGGGCGTCAAGCTGCTGCACCGCAGCACGCGCCGGCTGAGCTTGACCGAAGCCGGCACCGAGTTTCTCGCGGCCAGCCGGCGCATCGTGCAGGAGCTCGATGAAGCCGAGTCGGAAGTCGCAGCCCGGCGCACCGAAGCCGTCGGGCGGCTGCGCATGAACCTGCCGCTGTCCTTTGGCATGCGCTTCATCGCACCCTTGCTGCCGGAGTTCAGCCGGCGCTATCCGCAGGTCGAAGTCGAGCTGGGATTGAGCGATGCGCAGCAAGATCTGATTCAGGGCGGCTGGGATCTGGCCATTCGAATTGGCCACCTGGCCGACAGCGCGCTCCAATCCCGGCGCCTGGGCGATTGCCCCATGCAGCTGTGCGCCGCCCCGAGCTACCTGGCGCGATGCGGCACACCCCGGCGTGTCGCAGACCTGGCAGGCCACAACTGCCTGAGCTATACGCTGTCGCCGCAGCAGGCGCGGGGCAACTGGGCATTTGGTCCGCGCGCAGAAATTCAGGTGCCGGTCCAGGGCAACCTGAAAGCCAACAATGGCGAGGCGCTGCTGGCGGCGGCCATAGGCGGCCAGGGGGTGATCTACCAGCCGGAGTTCATCGTCGCCGAGGCGCTGGCCCAGGGCACGCTGGTGGCCCTGGTGCTGGACCAGCCAGCGCTGGACCTTGGCGGCCTGCATGTGCTGTTCCCGCCGGATCGCCGCCCTCCGGCCAAGGTCAGGGCGATGATTGACTATCTGGTCGAATGCCTTGCACCGCGGACCGATACATCGCCGGCGGCCGGGGGAAACGGCAAGCGCTGACCGGCGCGGGCCAGGCGTGAAGGCCACGGGCCGGCCCCGGCGGCTGGATGCGACCAGACAGCGCCCGTCAGACCAGCCCGGCCGCACCCGCCCGACCAAGTGGATTTACTTCCAGAAAATGTAGTCGGCTTGGTACATCACGGTCTGGCGCTGACCCTTGTTGCCGGCGCCGCAGGCCATGGCCGGTGCCACGCCGCCCTTGAGTGCCACGCGCTGGATATAGGTCACGCCCGTGAGCGCACCGCTGCCCATCGCGGGGTTGGCCTTGACCAGTTGATAGGGCAGATTGCCTTCTCCCGCCGGTGCCACCGCCAGCTGCGTGGCCGTGACCTTGGAGCCGTCCAGCGCTTCCCAAGTGGCTGGAGGTCCGTAGTAAGTACCCACTTTCTTTCCACTGCGATCCATCAGATCGGCTTGCGGACCGACAAAGAACCATTCCATCTGGCCCGGCGCATTGGCCTTGTCGCGGCATTCATAGGTGATCTGGCCACGGCCCGTGGTTTCCCAGGCAACCTTGTTGCCGGCTGGCACGCGCACGCTTTCCGGCACACTGGTGGGATTGAATTGCGGCGACTTGTCCATCGAACTGCAAGCGGTCAGCAATACCGCCGAAGTGATCAGGCCAGCATGAGCAAGGATGGAAGCAGTAAAGGTTTTCATGGAAATTCTCCAGAAGAAAAGTGGGTCGAAGCAGGCAACTCTTCGAGCTGCTGGTAGTACTACCCGCGAGCCAGTCTTTTGGATGCAGTCGACGCAAAATAAATTTGCCTGGGGGTTTTTGCGTCAATCGATGTCCTCGATCAGCGCCACGCCGGCCGCGGTTCGGGTTGCTGCCGGTCTGCACTTCATGGGGTGGCGCCGGGGCTCGCCATATCGTGCGCTGCGGGCTTGGGCGCGCGCAGCTGCATTCCATTGCGTGCCGCCGGAGCTGCTGAAAGCCGGGACGCAGGGGACATGTCGCATCCAGGCTTTTTCTGGACCAGATGACGCGCGCTCAGCGCTGGCACGGCCTTGGCAGCAAACAGAACGATCAGCTCAAGGCGCAGCTTGATGTCCTCGCCGTTTATGGATCTTTCCATCCATCCGAGGTTTCGGTCCTGCAACAAGCTCAGGACCAGCACTGGTACTTGGGCCGCGCTCAAGACCCATGCCAGGTTCGGGAGTTGATCCTGTCACGGGTTCAGCATCCGGGCTGACCAGGTTGCCAGGCTGCGCTGGTCGGGGTCTCGCTGTTTCCTGGTGATGCCGCGTGAGACTTCATCGGGCGATACCTGCCGAAAAGATCGGTGTCCCGAGACCGCGCTGTGGCTGGAGCAAGCTGCCCGTTGCTGACGTATCACCGTGCGGCATCTCAGCGATGACGCAGCATGGTGCGTGTGCAAGAAGATCAAGCCGTGGTTTCTCGCGCTCACCCACGCTGGCCCAGCGATCCCTGTTTGCACCCCATTGCCCTGGCGCGATAGGACAGGCCAGCGCATCCGCGGTCCGCGCCAGGCACCGGTACAGCGCATCCGACCTCCATGGCATCCAAGGACATCGCATGCCCCATGCAGTGCGAACCGTGACAGGCGCCATGGGTTGTCTTGGCCCAACGGCGTCCTCGACGGCCGGTTGCGGCGACGCCGATGCTGCGCTGGCATGGACGGCAGTCAACGGGCTGCGGCAGGGCACAGCGTGTGGCCATGGCATTCAGGGCTGATGTCACCGGTCTCAGCATGCGGGTTGAACAGCGCGTCGTCCCAGGCTTTCCCAAGGATGGTTCAACCGCGGCGTCACCCGTATGACCAGCGAAGCGATGCGCATAGCTTGCTTCAGCCGCGGTGTTCTTACCAGACGGATGGCAATTGAGGGTGATGGCTGAAAAAAAAGCTCGCACAGCGGGTTGTTCTCTTTAGATTGAGGTTTTAGAACTCTGATTTAGAGGCGTCAGCGCTGACGTCTGGTGGGCTGGAAAGTTATCCACATCCGGGCTGAATATTCTTCGCAGTCAGGCATTGCGCCGGACCATCAAACGACCGGCGGCAATGGCATCCAGGAAGTTCTGGCTCATCGGCCGCGCTGCGCGCCGGCCATTGCGTTCTTCCAGCAGCATGCCGCAGGCATCGACCGTGACCACCAGCGTGGCATCGCGGCTCTGGAATGTCTGACCGGCAAATGCCGCGGTTTTCTCCTGCAGATAGTCGTGCTGCTGCTGCTCCAGCGCTTCGGTGCTGGCGGCTTGCGCGCGCTGACCGAAGTCGCGGTTGCTGGCCAGCAGGGTCCGCAGATAGGCATACAGCCGTCGACCTTCGAGCTTCTCGAGGTACTTGCGCGTCGCGCCGACGACATCGGACAAACGCTGCTTGACCTGTTTCGCGAGCTTCATCAGCTGCAGCACCCCCGTGCCTTGCAGGCCCTGCCGATGCACCAGCCAGGTCAGGTCGGCCGGCAGCTTGAGCTTGCCTATGGTCTCGAATTGAGCGGCGCCATCGTTGCCGCACGGCGGCGTCGAGGCTGGCGCATCGCGCGTCGCGCCCTGGGCGGGGGGCACGGCTGGAGGTTTGCCGGCATGGGTGCGGTCGCTCAGCAACAATGCATCCAGGAGCTTGGGTGTGGGGATGAGGGGAGAGCTGGAGCCACGCAGGCCGACGCGGGCTTTCTGTACGCGTTCGATCAGACCGCGATCTTCCAGCCATTTCACGACGCGATGGACGGTTTCCACCGATTTTCCCGATTCCTGGGCAAGTGTGCTGCGACTGGCCAGAATTGGCGAATTCAGCCGAATCAGGCAGATTTTCTTGATGATGCGAAAAATCACCCGGAGGTAGCCGTCAGGCATGTCCCGAAATAACGGTGACTCATCCAGTGCCGAACAGGCGCGCGCAATCATCGAAGGGTAAACAGTAGGGGCGAGTTTTTCCATCGCAGTCTCCAAAGGACACGAAAATCCCTTGACGACTTCTTCGCGCTTCCCTTACTATTCGCTCATTCGGAGAGCTTTTGACCGATTTCCGTCGGTTGAAGGGAATTTGCGAGGAATCATCAAGATTCACAAGGAACCCTCAAAGTTGGCGCTTTGAGGGTTTTTTGTTGTCTGAACGAAAGTGCTGAGCCTTAAGTCATGGCGGTGCTCCGGTTTTCAGGCCCCAGACGCACCGAACCCCGCTCTGGGCGGGGTTCGTTTGGGGGTGTTTATGCGTATAAACAGTTGGCGGGGATAACTCACCTCTTGGCGGAGGCGACCATTGCCCACCAGGCACAGGCCGCTGTTTATACGTATAAACAGATCCAGGGCAGCCAGCAGCATGCCGGCTGTTTGCGCCCTGTTTATACGTATAAACAACCACGGTGGCACCGGCCGGCAGGAACGCCGCACCAGTGTGGCCAGCTAGCTCCAATGCCAGTCGACTCTGTGGATACGCATGAACTCCAGCCATGGACGCTGGTCCGAACTGCGCTTCGGTCAAAGGGCAGCGCGGTTGAAATTCATGCGTATCGACAGCAAACGCCGCCAGGCCTGAGTCACGGGCCAGGTCGCGCGGCGAAAACGCAAAAGCCCGCCGGCCATGCTTGCACATGGCGGCGGGTTTATGCGTATAAACAGCTTCAGTCATGCGAGCCCGTTTTTTCCACCGGTTGCGCCTTCTCTGGCTCGGGAGTCAGCACCACGGCCACGGTATCGAGCAGATTCTCCAGCGCCGTGGCAAATGCCAGGCGTTTGTCGTCGGGCACGGCGATCGACACCTCAAACACATCACCACGCTGCTTGTAATAGCCGTTGGAATACTTGATCTGCTTGGACGGGCTCGCGCTCTTGGAACCCGAAGGATTGAGCAGCGCCTGTGCCTGGTTGGACAACCAGCGCAGCGGTTGATCCTCGGCCGCGAACTTGTTGGCCAGCGACACGGCGCGGCGTTGACCGCACTTCTCGTGCACCTTGAGCAATTGATAGGCCGCATTGGCGCCAAACTTGTCGGGATGCTGGCGCACCAGCTCCAGCAGATCCTCTGGCAACCTGGCATAGGCCCGGTAAAAGCTCATCAGCGTCTTCGACAGCTTAGCCCGGCGTGCGATATCCGAGGCCGACTCGCCGGCGACGATCAACTTCTCATAAAACATCGCCCGATCGAAGTCGCAATGCTGCTGGCGGCATTCGTTTTGCTCGTAGCCGAACCACGCCGATTCTTCCAGGCTCAGGTCGAGATGGATCTCGGCCAGCAGCGACGAAAAAACCTTGTGTTCGCGACATGCCTGCACGCGTGTCCAGCCATCGCAGATGATGAACCGGCCCGGCGCGCTGGGATTGGGAATGACGTGAATGGGATCGTGCTGGCCCTGGGTGCGCAGGTTTTCCGCGCGCTGCAGAATCATCTCGGAGGTATACACCTCGCGCGGCGCCAAGGGATTGGCGTCGATCAGTTCCAGGCTCAACTGCTGCAGGTGTCGCTCATGCTTATGACCGAGACTGGGAGCGGTGACTTGCTCGGCGTCGCCAATATCAGACTGCGCCGAAGAAGGTTTGGCGGTCGGCATGTCTGGCAGCGCATGCAGGGGCACCGTGGGTACCACGGTGCCGCTTTTGATCAGACCTGAAAGCTTTGGCGGTGGCTTGGCCATGGTCATTCTCCTACCGGCATGCCTGGCATGGTGATGCGGTAACGGCGAATCAGGCTTTTGGCGACGTCATAAATCGCAGCGGCCCCCACCGAGCTCGGCTCGACCTCGACCAGCGGCGCGGTTTCGCGCGCGTTCGGGTTCAGTTGCCGGGCAAAACCGGAAAACTGCGGAATGATCGAGTCATTGAGCATCGAGCCATATTTCGAATACAGGAAACCCATGCTCTCGCGCACATGCTTGAGGCTGGGATGGTATTTGTTGATCACCACTTCCATGCCGACTTCCGCACCGGTCACGGACTGGATCTCGGCCAGATTCGAAGCCAGTGAATCCAGCGCCCGCAGGCAGCTGCCCTCAGGCTCGACAATCGTCAAAACTTTGCCCGAGACCTTGGCGGCAAACGAAAACGCCAGTCCGATCGGTGTCGTTCCCGGTGCCGTGTCCACTATGATCACGTCATAGGCGCTGGACAGGAACGCGACATTCCGGTTCAGGAACAGCTGCGCCCGGGCATGGCTGGCCATGACGGCCACCAAGCTGGCATCGGTTTCGGCCAAGGTGATGTCGGCAGGAATCAGATCCAGAAACCCGCCTTCGTAGATATGCTTGATGGCCGAAGGCAGTTCTGCATCCGGATCCTTTTCCGCCTTGCGCAGGAAGTGCCCGATATGGCGTATATCGGTTTCGTAACCAGTTGTATCAATGCCCAACAGGTTCGAGGCCGACGCCTGGGGATCGGCATCGATGACCAGTACCCGAAAACCCATCATCGCCAGCGACGACGCAACGTTCACGGAGACGCTGGTCTTGCCGACGCCGCCCTTGGTCATGCGTGTGACGATCACCGGCGGCAGATTGGCTGAACCCAGCGGCAGCGAATGCGTGGTGGGCGGAACCAGGCCCGCCGCACGGTAACGCGCTGCTCGCATGTCGGCCGGCGTGTACTTCATATGGTGCTGGCCCACAGGCTTTTCGCGGCCCACCAACTCCTGCAATTTTTTTGCGGAAACATCCAATCCCGACAGTACTGTCGCTACAGATGTTTTGAATTGAATCGCTCTAGCCATGGCATTAACCAACATATCTCATGTTTGAGGACGCAAGCATAAGGCCGAAGTACAATGTTGACAAGTTTTTTCGGCAGTCGCCTGAAAAAACTACCAAGCTCAGATCATCGTGAGGAAGCTTTTCCCTAGAACATAGAAGATAGAGCCGTATCTGCGATGCCAGACGGCGGCCTGATTTTAGGTGGATGGGAGCATGCGGCCTGGCGCCGCCCAGGCCATGTCGACGCCCGCAATTCGCTGTGGCCGGGAAGTTTTTGCATTGCTCCAGGCATGGCTTGGCAGATAGCCAAGTACGCCATGGCCTGACTTTGGTTACGAAAGTAAGCGTTGGTGCGTTATCTGAAATACGAGCCTTGCATGACGGTATGGCGATGTTGCTGAAATGACAGGGGAAACAAGGAGTGGTGATGAGGGATGTAATCGCGTGGCAGATAGTGCGGCGCTTGCCGTTGGAGAAGACTCCAGTCAGCACTTTTTTCTGTCAAAGCGGTTATTTGAAGGAAGTCTCTGTATCCGGCTTACATGTAAGGTTGAGATGTGTATTTCTTTCTCATATATTGGTTGTTTAATGCATGTAAGCTGTATTGAGATATGTGCTCATGGACATGCAATACCCCACGGTGATTTGCATGTGCCGGCCATGCCTACTGCGCGTACTGCTGCGCACCAGATGCCGCAGCGCCCAACGCTGACCGACGCATGGAGACATGGTCACGCAGTTCAGCACGTACGCCAGATCGCTGCAGCCAGGATGAACACTGCCATCCGCTGTCCAGCTATGCGCCGGGGATGCCGCGTCTGCATTCAGCGCGCCTTGGTCGATACGCATGGGTTTGTCACGCCTGATGCCCACATCACTGCCCGGCGCTGAAATGTCTGCGCCGCCAATGAACGCAACGCTGCACTTCCTCGACGCAATGGGCCAACAGCGGAGGTTGGCACCCTGCCCCCGAGCCTGAGTCCAAAGCGTTGAATCCGGCCACAACGAGTGCTGCGCCATTGCTGGCCTTTATCTGATGTAGGGGTTCCTCGCCACCTCGCCATTGCCTTTGCCGGCCTGCACTGCGTCATTCCAGCGTGAGCGGCATCGGCAAGGTCAGCGCCCTCGCCCCATGGCCTGACGGCAGCGCGTGAATGGAATGCGTTGATCCAGCGGCCCGACTGGCAGACGGCGCATGCACAGAGCTGGCGTCGTGGGCGCCATTCAAAGAAACAGGAGAGTTTTGCCGAATGCTCAGCAGATCGAATAAATAGCAAATATCGTATGTAAGCTGTATTCGCGTGTTCTGCTGGCGACTGGGTGTGGGGCCAATGGTTTGGCTCCTCGTTGCGCGCAGCGTCTGCAGATGCCCGTGCGAGATTCGCGCTGCATGGAGCACAATCAGCTGCTTCGCCCCTGCGCATACCCACCGATCGATGTCCGCTCCTGCCTTGCCCCACGCCCGTCCTGTCGCCCTGGTCACCGGTTCGACCTCCGGCATCGGTGCCGCCATTGCGCGCCGGCTGTCCGCCGACGGTTTCGCCTTGGTGCTGCATTCGCGCAGCTCGGCCGCCGCCGGCCAGGCGCTGGCGCAGGAGCTGGGCCATGCCATCTATCTCCAGGCCGATCTGGCCCACGACGCCGACCGGGTCCAGCTGATGGCGCAGGCCGTGGCCGCCTGGGGCCGGCTGGATGTGCTGGTCAACAACGCCGGTATCAGCCGGGTGATCCCGCACGCCGACCTTGCGGCCGCGACGCCGGCCGTCTGGCAGGCACTGCACGAGGTCAATGTGGTGGCGCCGTTTCGGCTGGTGGCGCTGGCGGAACCGGCGCTGCGCGTGGCGGCACGGAGCGCACGCCCGGCCTGCGTGGTCAATATCAGCTCGCATGCGGGCGTGCGGCCCAAGGGCGCATCCATCCCCTATGCGGTCAGCAAGGCGGCGCTGAACCATATGACGCGGCTGCTGGCGCTGTCGCTGGCGCCCGAGATCCGCGTCAACGCCGTGGCTCCGGGCCTGGTCGACACACCGTTGACGGCCGACTGGACCCAGGCCCAGGCGCTGTGGCGCGAGCGGGCGCCCATGCGCCGCGCTGCCCGCCCCGAGGACATCGCCCAGGCCGTGGCACTGCTTGTCGCCTCGGACTATCTGACCGGCGAGGTCCTGCTGTCGGATGGCGGGCTGAACCTGAGCTGATGGCGCAAGGCCGCGGGCGCGCGGGCCCGCACCAGCGGCACCGGGCCCATGGGTTATTTGGCGAACCGCACCACGGCGTCACGGGACTGCTGGGTCTGCGGCAGCGTGGCGAGTTCCCCCAGCGTCACCGGCTTGGTCGGAAACCGTATCCGATACGCGCCGACTTCACTCGGATGCCGACCGCTTTCATCGGCCATCAGCTCGGTCACCGTCAGACCGCAGAACCGGCCCTGGCACGGCCCCATGCCGCAGCGCAGGAAGGCTTTCATCTGGTTTGGCCCCTGGCAGCCGAGCCGCGCGGTGCTGCGCACCTGCTCGGCCGTGACTTCCTCGCAGCGGCAGACAATGGTGTCGCCCACGGGGCGGCGAAACTGCGCCGGCGCGCGATAAAGCGTTTCGAAGAACACGCGCCCGCGCATGGCGCTCTGCAGTGCCAGCTGGTGGGGCCGGGCCTCGCGGTCGCGCGTGGCCTGATCGATACACCCCAGGCTGCAGGCAGCGTGCAAGGCAGCAATGCGCCCGCGATGCTCGGCGGCCACGGCGCCGGCAATGCCCGCGCCATCGCCGGCAATGCCCAGCTGCGGCACCGAAGTCGCGCCCCAGGCATCGATCACCGGCTCCCAGCAGTCCTGGCGCTCGCTCCAGGCATGCTCGGCGCCCATGGCGCGCGATAGCTGGGTGTTGGGCACCACGCCGTGGTGCAGCAGCAGGTGTTCGGCCGCCATGGTCTTGACCACACCACCGGCCTGGTAGCGCACCTGGGCCAACCGGCCTTCGCCCAAGGCTTCGAGGGCTTGCACATGTTCGACGATGGGCACCGCGGCCTTGACGGCGCGCAGCAGCTTCATGCCCTTGAGCAGATACGGCGAGCGCAGGAAGTCGGCCAGATGCGGCAGGGCGGCGCGCAGCCGCCCGCGCGGCGTGGTTTCGAGAATGGCGGTGATCTTCACGCCGGCATTCAGATACTGCCAGGCCAGCAGATACAGCAGCGGTCCGGCGCCGGCCAGCACCGTCGGCCCGGAGGGCACGGTGCCGGCGGTCTTGAGCAGGATCTGCGCCGCGCCAGCGGTGATCACGCCGGGCAGGGTCCAGCCCGGAATCGGGAACGGCCGCTCCTGCGCGCCCGTGGCCAGCAGCACATGGCGCGCATGCAGCAGCCGGGCATTGCCGTCCACCGAATACGCGACCTCAAAACCACCCTCGGCCTCGCGCCGGTTGATGGCCCAGACGGTGGCGCCGGCCACATGCTGGCCACCCGAGCGCTGCCAGGGCTCCAGCAGCGTCATCCCATGCCAGTAATCCGGCCCGAGGATGGCGCGGTTGGCCACCGGCGTGCTGCCGATGGCGCGGTAGATCTGGCCACCGGGTGCGGCCTGCTCGTCAAGCAGCACGGTGCGCAGACCCAGGCCCGCGGCGCGCGTGGCGGCCGCGAGGCCGGCAGGGCCGGCGCCCACCACCAGCAGATCCCAGGTCTCGATGCCGGCATCGATCGCGGCTGCGGTCACCATTGCGGCGCTCATATCCGCACCCCACGCGCGCCATCCTGGCGCTGGACCTGCATGCCTTCGCGCACCGGCGTCATGCAGGCCTGGCGGTTGGCCACGCCGTCAATGCGCACCAGGCAGTCGTAGCACACGCCCATCATGCAATACGGGCCGCGCGCGCTGCCCGACACCACGGTGTCGCGGCAGGCATCGATGCCCGCCGCCAACAGCGCGGCCGCCACGCTGTCGCCCGCACGGCAGGCCAGCGGCCGGTCGTCGACATGGATATGGACCGGCTGCTCGCTGAGCGCAAGCGCTGCGTCTTCAAGTCTTTTGAACATGGAATCTCTGCGTGGAAAAACTGGAAAGCTCGGGGGCCAGCGCACCGGCGCCAATCATTGGCGCCAGCGTCTGGGCATGGGCTGCGGCCAGCGTCACACCGCTGTGGCAGGTCGCAATGAAGGCGCCGGGGTGGGTCGTGGACTGTTCGTAGACCGGAAAACCGTCCTGCGCACGCACCCGCAGTGCCGACCAGGAGCGCACCACGCGCACCTCGCGCAGCGCCGGCAGCGTGCGCACCGCGCGATCGGCGAGCGTGGCCAGCACCGGCAGCGTCACCACGTTGTCGGCATAGCCCGCGTCTTCCTGCGAATCGCCGACCAGCCAGGTGCCCTCATCGGTCTGGCGCAGGGTCACGAAAGGCAGGGTCTCGAGCTTGCGCGTGCGCTCCAGGATCAGGATCTGGCCGCGCTGCGGCGCCATCGGCAGATTCAATCCGACCTGGCTGCCCAGCACCCCGTTGTGCAGGCCCGAGGCCAGCACGACCTTGTGCGCGCGCACCGTGCCTTGTGGCGTGCGCAGATGGAACACGCCATCGCGCTGCGTGATTTCCTGCACGCCATGGTGCGGCCGGTAGGCGATGCCCAGGCGCGCAAACACGGTGTGCAGCGCCAGCAGCAGCTTGAGCGGATTGACTGTGCCGTCAGCCGCCGACCAGACCGCGCCGGTCACTTCGGGGCCCAGCCCTGGCACCAGATCGGCGGCCTGTTGGCGATCCAGCAGCTTCCACTCGTAGTCGGGCATGCCGGGCTGGGCATGCATGCGCTGCATGAAGCGCACACGTGCCGCGGTCTCTTCCTCGCCCAGCAGCGGGAACAGGCCGCCGCGCTGGTCCAGCGCCACATCGACACCGCTGTCTTCGCGCAGCTGGGCCGCGAACGCCGGCCACAGCCGCGAGGAAGCCAGCGTCCAGCGCGCATAGGCGCTCATGCCCAGGCCCTTGCTCTGCACCCAGATCAGGCCGAAGTTGCCGCGCGAGGCGCGCAGATCCATATCGCCTTCGTCCAGCACCACGATGCTGCGGGTCTGGTGGCGCAAGCCGTAGGCAATCGCCGCGCCGACCAGGCCAGCGCCAACGATGGCGACATCGCAGATGGCCGCACGCGCGTCGCGGCCGGGGGTCGAGGTCGCGGTCATCAGTCGAGCTTCACACCAACGTCGCGCGCGACCTTGCCCCAGCGCGTCATCTCGGCGCTGACGAAGCGGCGAAACTCGGCCGGCGTGCTGGTGGCGGGCTCGACCCCCAGGCGGCGTATGGCCTCGGCGTTGGCCGGCTGGGCCACGATCTGCGCAATCTGCCTGGCCAGGCGATCGACCACGGCCGGCGGCGTGCCGCCGGTGGTGAACACGCCATACCAGGTGCTGAAGTCATAGCCCGGCACGCCGGCCTCGGCAATGGTCGGCGCATCGGGCAGCGCCGGCACGCGCTTGGCGCTGGTCACGGCCAGAATGCGCACCTTGCCACTGCGCACGCCGGCCAGCGCCGATGGCAGACTGGCAAACGTCATCTGCGTCTGGCCGCTCATCACATCGGCCAGCGCCGGCGCATCGCCCTTGTAGGGCACATGCACGATGTCCACGCCGGCCATCGACTTGAACAGCTCGCCCGCGAGGTGGGCAATCGTGCCATTGCCCGGCGAGGCGTAATTCCAGGTGCCGGGGTGGGCCTTGGCGTACTGGATGAGTTCGCGCAGGTCCTTGGCCGGCAGGCCCGCATGCACGATCAGCGCGTTGGCCGCATTCGCGACCAGCGTCACCGGCAGCACGTCCTTGGTCGCGTCGTAGGGCAGGCGGCTGTAGAGCGCGGGCGCGATGGCATGGCCGCCGGTCGCGCCCAGCACCAGCATATGGCCGTCGGGGCGTGCGCGCGCGACCTCGCCGATGGCAACCGTGCTGCCCACGCCCGGGCGGTTCTCGACCACCACCGGCTGGCCCAGATCGCTGGCCAGCGGCGTGGCGATCAAGCGCGCCAGCGCGTCGTTGGCGCCGCCGGGCGCAAAGCCGACCAGCATGCGCACCGGGCGGTCCGGGTAGGCGGGCTGCGCCAGCGCGGGCAGCGCAGCGCAAGCCAGCAGGCAAACGGAGGAAAGTGTCAGGACCCGTCGGGAAATCATCGTGGTGGCGCTTTCATGCAGTGGTGCAAAAGCCCCGCGGCAAACGCGGGGCGGCTCTGGATGAACCAAGTATCGAACCACGACCCCATGCCGCGCAAATGCGAGTTTGTGCGCGGTCCATACCAAAAGCGTATGACCCCGCACCGCGCCGCTCAGATGCGCAAGGCCTGCAGGCTGTCGTCGATGACTTCCTGCAGCAGCGCGGTGAAGCGCTGCAACAAGGCATTAGCCGGCGCATGGACCGGCACCAGCAGATAGCTCACGAACGCAATGTCCGGCTTGAAGGGCTTCATCTGTATGCCGGTGTGCAGATAGGTGCTGGCCACCAAGGGGTTGACGATGCTCACGCCCAGCCCCAGCCCCACCATATGGCAGATGGTCGCACCAAACGGCGTCTCGAAATGCATCACCCGTTGGTCACCCTGCGAGAACGCCGCATCGACGCGCGCGCGCAGGCCATCGCCCGGCGCCATGGAGATGAACGATTCCTGGGCCAGATCGGCGGGCGTGATCAGCGCCTGGCCCGACAGCCGGTGGCCGGGCGGCAGCACGCAGCAGGCCGCGACCTCGCAGATCGCCTGCGCACCTTCGCGCGCTGACGTCGGCAGATACGACACCAGCCCGAGATCGAAAGTCTGCTGCTGCACGCCTTCGGCCACGGTCTCGGAGTTGCTGGTCTCGATCGATACGCGCACATCGGGATGGCTGGCATGAAAGCGCTGCAAGGCCAGCGGCAGGATGCTCATGGCCAGCGACGGCACGGCGGCAATGCGGATGCGGCCATTGCCGAACTGGCGAATATTGCGCGCCGCGTCCTGCAGCACATCGAGGCCGACAAAGGCGCGTTCGACCTCGCGCAAAAACGCCAGCCCTTCCTGCGTGGCCACCAGCCGGCCGGCCTGGCGCTGGAACAGCTGCAGGCGCGTCGACGCCTCGAGCTGGGCGATCAAGCGGCTGACATTGGGCTGGGAGGTGAACAGCTCACTGGCCGCGGCGGTCATCGAGCCGGTGCGCATCACGGCGCGAAAGGCGTTGACTTCTTTGAATTTCATGGCAATCGGGAAAAAGGCGAGCGCCCAGCATAGCCGGGTCGGCACCGGGCGCGGCGCTGGCCTCAGTCCGGACGCTGCACGCCTTCGATGCGGTTGCGGCCGTTTTTCTTGGCCACATACAGCTGCTGGTCGATGGCATCGGCAAACTGCGCGGATTGCGCCTGGCCGCCGGGCACCACCGTGCCCACGCCAATGCTCACCGTGAGCTGCTGGCCATGCGGCGACAGTGCATGGATGATGGCCTGCTTGTGGATGCGCCGCTGGCAGCGCTCGGCCACTTTCCAGGCCTGCGCGGCATCGGCGCCGGGCAACAGAATGACAAACTCCTCGCCGCCGAAACGCGCCACCAGATCGCGCGGGCCATCGAGCGCCAGGCTCAGCGTCTGCGCGATTTCCACCAGGCACTGGTCGCCGCGCAGATGGCCGTACAAGTCGTTGAACTGCTTGAAATAGTCGATATCGATCATCAGCAGCGACAGCGGCAGGCCCTGGCTGCGTGCGTTTTCCCATTCCTGATCGAGGTTGGCATTGAAGCGCCGGCGGTTGGCGATGTTGGTCAGCCCATCCTTGAAGGACAGCGCTTCGAGCTCGCTTTGCAGCGTCAGCAGCCGCTCCTCGGTCTTCTTGCGCTCGCTGATGTCGAACATGAAGCCGATCAGCGCCTGGACTTCGCCGCGCTCGTTGCGCACCACATGCACGACATCGCGAATCCAGACATAGCCGTTGTCCCGGGTCAGCGCGCGGTAGTCGGCTTCGTGGTCGACGCCGGCCTGGGACTGCGTCACGCAGAAATTCACCACCCGTTCGCGGTCCTCGGGGTGCATGCGCTGCGCCCAGTCCTCGACGCTGCGCCAGCTGTCCCGGCTCCAGCCCAGCAGCGGCTCGATCTGCGGGCCGATATAGGCGAACTTCATGCTGGCCCAGTCGATCTTCCAGGGAATGGCCTGGGTCGACTCCAGCAGCGTCCGGTAGACCTGCGGGTCGTCGCTGAATTCCGTCACATGGGACATGCGCTGCACTGCCTTTCGGTATCGAGGCCGGCGCCGCCCGGCGCCCAAGCCAGGCCAAAGCATAACTCCGTGCCATACCCCCCGGCTGCGCTTAAGATCGGCGTCCATGAAGCAAGCCCAACTCCGACTCAATGTTCCATTTGCGGCCAAGGACCAGGCCAAGGGCTTGGGTGCGCGCTGGGACCCGCAGCTGCGCAGCTGGTACGTGCCGCAGGGCGTGGACATCCAGCCCTTTGCGGCCTGGTGGCCCGAAGACCTCAAGGCGCAAGGCGCCGACGCCATGGAGCAGCGCCAGCCAGCGGCCGCGGCTGCGGCGCGCAAGCCGCCTGCCAAGCGCGCAGCGACGGCCAGCAGCGCCATATTCACCGGCCCCGCCGAAGTCGCAGCCGACGACTCGGACAAGCTTCCCTGGGAAGACTGAAGGCGGGCGCACGCCGCCAGGCGCCATCTTTAGCCGCTAAAACAGCGTCCCGTCCGGTCCAGGGGGCCCATCCCCGGACCGCGCCAGGGCCTTGCGGTTGGCCTGGTCCCATTGGCGCACATGGAAGGCCTGGTACGCGGTGAGCAGCGCCGCCACCTGCGCCATGCCTTGTGGCAGCTGGCGCGGCAGCCGGTAGCTGGCGGTGTTCTCCCGCACCACGGGCGCTGTGGCCGGGCCGGCGTCGGGGTTTTGCAGCAGGCTGGGCAAGGCCACCTCGAGCGCGCTGGCAATCGCCGCCATGATCTTCAGCGACGGATTGGCCTTGCCATTGGTCAGATCCGACAGAAATGACATCGACATGCCAGCCCGCTGCGCGAGCGCCTGCTTGGTCATCTGCTTTTCTTCCAGCAGCCGCAGCACATTGGCGATGAAAATTTCGTAGTACACGCCTGCACCTTTTTCGACCCGGTTTTTAGCCGCTGAAGTTTCTGCGTGCCAGCGCCGGCATCTGCACCAGGCTGGCGGCAATTCGGGCTGCCATCTTAGCCTGGATGGCAAGCGCTGCCAGCAGCGGCGGCGGCAATGCGCCTGCGCTCAGTCCCAGCGCGGCGCCAGGCCTTCAGGGTCCACCAGGCGCTGGCCGCGATCCATGGCATCGATCTGCGCGAGTTCGGCGTCGCTCAATTGCAGCTGCCCTGCGGCGAGATTGCCGATCAGGTTGGCGCGCTGGGTCGACGACGGGATCACCGCATAGCCCCGCGCCATGGCCCAGGCCAGCGTCACCTGCGCGGCGGTCGCGCCACGCGCCTGGGCCAGCGCCTGGATCACCGGCTCCTGCAAAGCCTGGCCATAGCCCAGCGTCATATAGGAAGTGATGCGGATGCCATGCTGGCGCGCATGGGCCACCACCGCCGGGTTCTGCAGCCGCGGGTGCAGCTCGATCTGGTTGGTGGCGATCGCCTGCGCACCGATGGCATCAATGGCTTGCTGCTGCAGCGCCACCGGGAAATTGGAGATGCCGATGGCCTGCGTCAGGCCCAGCTCCCGGGCCTGCATCAAGGCATCGAGCGTTTCGGTCAGCGGCACTGCGCCATCGGGCGACGGCCAGTGGATCAGCGTCAGGTCGACCTGTTCGGTGCGCAGCCTGGCCAGGCTTTCGCGCAGGCTGGGCAGCAACTGCGCACGGCCAAGGTTTTCGGTCCAGATCTTGGTGGTCAGAAACAGCCGCTCGCGCGCCACGCCGCTGTCGGCAATGGCCTGGCCGATCTCGGCCTCGTTGCCATAGATCTGCGCCGTATCGATGGCGCGGTAGCCGACTTCGAGCGCATTGCGCACCGAGTCGATCACGGCCGCGCCGGTCAGGCGGAAGGTACCCAGGCCCAGGTCGGAAATCTGCACAGAATTGGTCATTGAAAGCTCCATCAATACACGTCAAACATGACAAGCCGCGACTATGCGCGCTGGACAATTGCTCAACAAGCCTAGAACCAGCACAATACTGTTGACGCTGAATCAATAATCCATGAAAACCACCCTTGATGAAATGCAGGCGTTCGTGGCCGTGATCGACATGGGGTCGATCACCGCGGCCGCGGAGCATCTGGCCCAGACCGTCTCGGGCGTGAGCCGCACGCTGCGTCGGCTGGAGGAAAAGCTCGGCACCACGCTGCTGCGGCGCACCACGCGCCGGCTGGCGCTGACCGAGGAAGGCGCGCTGTTCCTGCTGCGCGCGCGTGCGGTGCTCGATGCGGTCGAGTCGGTCGAGGATGAGATGGCCGCGCGCCGCGCCCATCCCGCAGGCCGGCTGCGCGTGAATGCGGCCTCGCCTTTCATGCTGCATGCCGTGGTGCCGCTGCTGGGCGGCTTTCGCGCGCGCTACCCCGATATCGAACTCGAACTCCACAGCAACGACGACCTGATCGATCTGATCGAACAGCGCACCGATGTGGCCATTCGCATGGGTGCGCTGCGCGACTCGACCCTGCATGCGCGGCCGCTGGCGCGCTTTGCACTGCGCGTGCTGGCCGCGCCGGCCTATCTCGAGGCCCATGGCCTGCCCCGCGCCGTGGAGGACCTGCGCGGCCACAGCCTGATCGGCTTTACCCAGCCGGAAAGCCTCAACCGCTGGCCGCTGCGCCATGCGGGCGGCGAAGACTACGAGATCCACGCCGGGCTGCGCGCATCGAGCGGCGAAACCGTGCGCCAGCTGGCCCTGGCCGGCCAGGGCATTGCCTGCATGGCCGATTTCATGACCCAGGCCGACCGCGCGCGCGGCGATCTGGTGCAGGTGCTCATGGCGCACACGGTGCAGCAGCTGCAGCCGGTGACCGCGGTCTACTACCGCAACACCGAGCTGGCCGCGCGCATCCAGGTGTTTGTCGACTACCTGGCGCAGGCGCTCAAACCGTCGCCGCCTCAGTAGCCGCTGGTGGGCGCCGTGGGCTCAGCGTCCGCGCCGCGATAGCGTCTGGCCGTGGCATCGAGCCCGTCACGCAGCACCAGCGTATCGAGCGCCACGGCGACGAACTGCGCGCCCAGCGCCAGGCATTCGCGCGCGCGCACTTCGTCGACCATCAGAATGCCCGGCGCCTTGCCGCAGGCGCGGATGCGGCGGATCGCATCGTCGATGGCGCCACTGACGACAGCATGGCGCGTCTGTCCGGGCAAGCCCAGGCTGGCCGAAAGATCGGCGGGCCCGATGAAGATGCCATCGACGCCGTCGACGGCAGCGATGGCCTCGATCTGTTCCAGCGCCGTGCCGGTCTCGACCTGCACCAGCAGGCACAGCTCGTCGGCGGCGCGCGCCAGGTAGTCGCGGGTGCGGCCGAAGTTCGAGGCCCGCGTCGAGCCGCCCATGCCGCGTATGCCTTGGGGCGCATAGCGCATGGCGCGCACCGCGGCTTCGGCCTCCTGGGCGTTCTGCACAAACGGCAGCAGCAGGGTCTGGGCGCCGATGTCGAGATAGCGCTTGATCAGCACCGGGTCGTTCCACGCCGGCCGCACCACGGCATGGGTAGGCAGGGTACCGCCCGGCGGCTGGGCCGCGGCCACGGCCTGCAGTTGCTGCAGCATCAGCGGCACATCGGTGGGCGTGTGTTCGGTGTCCAGCATCATCCAGTCATAGCCGGCCCCGGCCACGAGTTCGCAGACGGCAGGAGCGGCAATGGTGGACCAGACACCGATCTGCGGCTGGCCGGCGCGCAGCGCGCGTTTGAAGTGATTGACAGCAAGCATGGGCGTGGCATTCAAAGAAAGACGGGTACCGGCAAGGCGGCGGCGTTCGGCCCCCGGATGCTAAGGGCAGCTGTTGTGCATGCTAGCCGGCGGCCTTGCCTTTGCCGGTCGCACAGGTGGCAGCGCCAAAGTGGGCTGCGCTGCGCTCTGGCCCGCAGGCATGCATGATGGGGGCTTTACCGGACTCCTTGAAAGACCCATGGAATGAAACTTCTGCTTGCCGGCGCGACCGGCCTGGTCGGCAGCCAGGTGCTGCGCCTGGCGCTGGCCGACGCGCGCATCACGCAGGTGACCGCACCGGTGCGGCGCGCCCTGCCCCTCACCCATGCCAAGCTGCTCGCGCCCATCGTCGACTATGACGCCCTGCCCGAAGATGCCGCCTGGTGGCAGGCCGATGCCGTGATCTGCACGCTGGGCACGACCATGAAGGCCGCGGGCTCACAAGCCGCGTTTCGCCGCGTCGACCACGACTACCCGCTGGCCGTGGCGCAACGGGCGCGCGCCCAAGGCACGCCGACCTATGTCCTGAATTCCGCCGCGGGCGCCGATGCGCAGTCACGCTTTTTCTACAACCGCGTCAAGGGCGCGGTCGAACAGGCGCTGGCGCAATGCGGCTTCGCTTCGCTGACCCTTGCCAGACCCGGCCTGATCGGCGGCGAGCGCAGCGAATCGCGGCCCGGCGAGCGCGCAGCCGTGCGTGCGCTGACGCTGCTGGGCCCGCTGCTGCCGCGGCGCTGGCGCCTGTGCCCGGCGCACAGGATTGCACATGCCATGCTCGAAGCCGCCATTAAGGCGCATCCCGGCATCCATCACATTCCGGCCGAGGCCATGACTGCATGAAGAATCGTACTTATCCCATCGGCCTGCTGCTGATTGCCGCGCTGGCCCTGGGCGGCTGCGCGCTGACCCGGGTGTCCGAAAAACGCCATGCCAGCGAAGTCGCGCAACTCAACGCCGTGGGACTCACGCTGGCGCAGGCGCGCACCCTGGCCATGCAGCAAGGCTTTGCCTGCGAGGCCCAGCCCGATAGAAACCGCTCGGTGCAGGCCAAGGACGGGGTCGTGCGCAAGACCGACATCCTGCAATGCAGCAAGGGTTCGGCCGAGCTGATCTGCCCGCAGCGCCGCTATGTGGTGTTCAATGTCGATCCCGAAAGCGGCAAAGTCTATGCCGTAGGCCAGCGCATCAACCAGCAAACCTGCTTCTGACACGGAACTCTCCATGAATCCGCATATTTCTGCCGTGCCCCTGCCCAAGTCGCATCGCCTGATCAACCACGGCCCGACGGTGCTGGTCTCGGCCCGCGATGCGGGGGTCGACAATGTCATGGCCGCGGCCTGGGCCTGCGCACTCGACTTCGCCCCGCCCAAGCTCACCGTGGTGCTGGACAAGGCCACCCGCACGCGCGCACTCGTGGAGCGCAGCGGCCGCTTTGTGATCCAGGTGCCCACCGTGGCGCAGCTGCAGCTGACCAGCGCCGTCGGCACGCTGAGCCTGGTGACTTCGCCTGCCAAACTGGCCGACAGCGGCGTCGAGCTGTTTGACATGGCTGGATTCGATCTGCCGTTTGTCGCGGGCTGCTCGGCCTGGCTGGCCTGTGAACTGTTGCCCGAGCCGCACAACCAGCAGACTTATGACCTGTTCATCGGTGAAGTCGTGGGCGCCTGGGCCGATACCCGCGTGTTCCGCGACGGCCACTGGCACTTCGATGATGCCGACCCCGCCTGGCGCAGCCTGCATTACATTGCGGGTGGGCAGTTTCACGCGACCGGAGAGGCGCTGCCGGTGCAGGTCGGCGCGCCTTAGTGCGTCACGACACCTTGGTGAACAGCGCCTTGCGGCTGATGGTCTTGCCGGGCAGCATGAACCTGCCATCGCCGCTGTAGTGCAGGGTCTGCGGGTGCTTTGGCGAACGTGCCACATGCGCCTTCACGACTTCAAAGACAAAGAAGTTGTAGCGCTCGACCAGGGCATCATCGACCAGCTTGCACTCGAAGCTGGCGTGGCATTCGCGGATCAGCGGCGCGCCGACCAGATCCGCAGCATCGGCGGTCAAGCCGAATTCCTGAAACTTGTCGATCTGCGCACCGGAGCTGTTGCCGATCTTTGCCACTTCGTCGGTCAGCGCCGTGGTCGGCAGATTGATCACGCATTCACCACTCCGACGCACCAGCTCGAAGCTGTGGTTGGCGCTGGAGATCACACAGCCGACCAGCGATGGCGAAAACTCCATGACCGTATGCCAGCCCATGGCCATGATGTCGGTCTGATCGCCGCAGCGCGACGACACCAGCACCACCGGCCCGGGCTCCAGAAAGCGCCGCACCTGTTCGACCGGGAAATCCTGCTTGCGCGCGGGCATCACGCCTCGCGCGGCTGCTCGCTGGGCGGCGGCGCGACCTCCGGGTCCAGCGGAACCTCGTCGTTGTCCTCGGGTGCCACCGCGGGATGCTGCTGCAGTGGTTTCTCGGGCACGGCGGGCGGCGAAACGGTCAGGCGCATGGTGGTTTCCTTTGGGTCAAAGTTCAGGTGTGTTGCGGCGCCTGCTCGGGCGGCACCTCCAGCGGCGGCGTGCCCAGTGGCGGATCGGTGGGCACGGGAATCTCGGGCGGCAGGTCCGGCTGTGGCGGCGCTGCCGGTTGCTCGGGCAGGGGTTGGATGGCCGGTTGGTTCGGTATGGTTTGCGCGGTGATGTTCATGATGTCGAATCCTTTCGCTTCCAGTGTCCGCAGCCTGGAGCGTGGCAGGCGTAAGAATCCACGCCGCTTACGCATTGGGCGAACCGCCCATCAATCGCCCGCTGGATTGAACACCACATGCGCCAGGCAGCCGGGCAAGGCGCCGCGAAAGCCAAACGACACGCGTACGCCGTCCATGTCCACGCGCCGGTAGCGCACCGGATCGGGATTGTTTGGCTGGGGAAAGTCGGCATTTTTCACCTGCGGATAGCGGGCGCTGACATCGGCGGGCGTGATGCAGCGCCCTTGCAGTCCCAGCACCAGCAGGCGCACGGTGTCGCCTTCGGACAGGCGCACTTCGTCAATCGACGATTGCAGGCCCGGTGCGATGTCGATGGACTCGCTACGGATGCCTGCGGCCGGGCCCGCGGCGCTCAAGGAAAACGGCTTGCCCGGCCATTGCCGGACCACAGCCTGGCCGCCTTGCGCGCTGGCGGTCGCCAGCTGGTCCAGCAGATGCCAGAATGCCTCGGGCGTGGCGGCAGCCCGGGTCGGCGCGGCGGCCACGGTGAGCAAGGCGGCAAGCAGCGCCCGCCGGGCGCCGTCAACGAGGCGGGTAATGCGCGTCATAGTAGGCTCCGTAGTAATCCAGATAGTTCTGGCCGGTGGTGGAAGTGAAATTGCTGCGGCAGAAGGCTTCGCCCATGCGGCGCCGATGGTCGGCGTGCAGGCGCTGGATCTCCAGCAGTTGCGCGGCATTGGCTGCGGCCAGGCCGATATCGACGCCATGGCCCGTGCATTGCAAGGTTTCGGCGCGGGCATGGACGTTGTTGATCACCGCCTGGCCTTCGGAGTCGCACCAGGACTGGATGAAGGCCGCGCGCGAAGCGGTGTCCTGCCGCACACCGTATTCGGCATGGCCGAGCTCATGCGCGAGGATCGCCGCGCGGGCCAGCGCGCCGCCCGGCTGCGGCTGCGTGCAGTCGTAGGACTGGATGTAGATGCGCTTGAGTTCGTGGTCGGTATAGCTGCCGGCGGCGTAGTGAAAACGGTAGCCCAGGCGGTTGATCTGGCCGCTGACGCGCACCGAATGGCCCGCCAGCACATCAATGCAGGCGCCCAGTCCGGTGACCGGCGCCGCGGGCGCGCACTGCGCGAGCGCTGGCGGCGGCGCGACCATCAGCGCCAGACACAGTGGCGTCGCGCCGATAGCAAGCGGCAAGGCCTTGAACAGCATGTTCATTTTTGCGTTCCCCGACGCGCATATCATCGCGCCGCCGAGGAACAAGCCGCAAGTCCTGATCGCTGCGCCGCATCACGCAGCGCGCGGCGCGCCCGTGCGCACCATGGGCGCCTCGCGTATGGGCAGGTTCAGCGCCGCGGCCAGCAGACCCAGGGCAATGGCGATGTACCAGACGATGTCATAGCTGCCGCTGCGGTCGTATAGCAGGCCGCCCAGCCACACGCCCAGAAACGAGCCGATCTGGTGGCTCAGAAACACAAAACCGCTGAGCATGGACAGGTGGGCCACGCCAAAGATCTGCGCCACCAGCGCGTTGGTCACCGGCACCGTGGACAGCCACAGCAGCCCCATGACGGCCGAGAACAGATACGCGGAAGTGGCCGAGACCGGCGCCAGCACGAACACGGTGATCACCAGCGCGCGCGCCAGATAGATGAACGCCAGTATCTTGCGCTTGGCCAGGCGCTGCCCCAGCGAGCCGGCCACATAGGTGCCGACGATGTTGAACAGGCCGATCAGCGCCAGGCAGTAGCTCGCGACCTGGGGCGACAGCCCCTGGTCCTTGAGATAGGCCGGCATGTGCACGCCAATGAACACCACCTGGAAGCCGCAGACAAAGTAGCCGGCCATGAGCAGCAGAAAGCTCGGCGCCGACAGCGCCTCGCCCACCGCCTGGCGCATGGTCTGCACCGGCCCGCTGGGCGCAGCGCCCTTGGGCGGCTCGCGCAGGCCCAGCGCCAGCGGAATGATCAGCAGCGCCAGCGCGGCCAGCACCCACAGCGCCTGCTGCCAGCCCAGGCGGTCGATCAGAAAGCCTTCGACCGGCACCATCAGAAACTGGCCAAAGGAGCCGGCCGCGGCCGCCAGGCCCATGGCCCAGGAGCGCCTGGCGGGGTCGACCTGCCGGCCGATCACGCCAAAGATCACCGCATAGGTGGTGCCGGCCTGGGCCGCGCCGATCAGCATGCCGGTGGTGAGCGCAAACAGCAGTGGCGTCGCGGCCCAGGCCATGCCGGCCAGGCCCAGCGCATACAGCACGCCGCCGACCATCAGCACGCGCATCGCGCCAAACCGGTCCGCGGCCATGCCGGCCAGCACCCCGGCCAGGCCCCAGGCAATGTTCTGGATGGCCAGCGCAAAGGCAAAGGTTTCGCGCGTCCACCCCTGCTCCTGGGTGATCGGCTGCAGCCACAGGCCAAAGCCATGGCGTATGCCCATGGAGAGGGTGACGATGACGCCGCCGCACAGCAGAATTTGCGGCAGCGACAGCCGCCGGTCCAGGCAGTGGTTCATGATGTGGCAGTGATGGATTGAGGAGGCTCTTCGGCGGCCGCGGCATGGACCGCGGCTTCCACTTCCTGCACCCAGGCGGCGTTGCCCGTGGCGTGGTTCAGTGCGCGCGCGCCGACCATGGCGGCAAACAGCAGCATGGCGCGCTCGCGGGCCGCAGGACCTGCACCCGCGCCGCCGGCATCGGCAAGAAATTTGTCGAACAGCGCTTGCGCGCCCTCGAGGTAGGCGGCGGGCGCGGGCATCCCGGCCGGCGGCGAAAACGCCAGGAGAGGACAGCGGCGTTCGGGCGTGCGGTTGGCCAGATAGCCGCGTACCAGTTCGGCCTGGCGCGGGCTGGCCTGCGCATCGGCCTGCGCCAGCACCTTGTCCCAGGTGCGCGCGGACTGCGTGAATGCCAGTGCGCAGACCTCGGCGGCCAGCGCCTCCTTGGAGGCAAAGTGCTTGTAGAAGCCGCCCACGGTCAGGCCGCATTCCTGCATCAGCTGCGATACCGACACCTGGTCGACGCCGTGCATGCGGAACAGCCGGTTGGCGCTGGCGACGATCCGGGCGCGGCTTTCCTGCGCCTGGAGCTGGGTTGCGCGGCCCATGGTTCAGGCCTGCCGCTTGAAGGCCACCAGCTTGCTGGCTTGCGCCTCGAGATGGAAAGGCTGGGGATAGCACTGCTGCGCAAAGGCAATGATCTGCGGCGCATCGAGCGTGTCGCTGGGGCTCTCGAACACATCGCCCACGCTCAGGTCTTCGAGATAAAGCGGCTGGGCCGCGGTGTCGTGCTGCATCGAGGGCTCCAAAAAGGCAATGAAAAATAGATTACGTTCATTATCTATTTTGCACAAGAGGACCTGCCCTGCGGGCGTCTCACCGGTCCTTGGCCAACAGTGCGCGCTCCAGCAGTTCCAACATCTGCGCAAAGTCGGGCGCCGCCGGGCACAGCAGCAGCACCGAGCGCGCATAGGCCGCGCCCGCAATGGGAATTGCGCGGCAGTCGCCCGCAAAGCGCTCTATGCCCGGCCATTGCGGCACCAGGCTCACGCCCATGCCATCGGCGACCAGCATGGCAATCGCTTCGAGCGCGTCGAGATCGCACAGCACCGTGGGCGCGAGCTGCTGGTCCGCGAGCCAGGCCGCCGCATGGCGCCCGCCCCAGGCGCTGGGGTCGTAGCGGATATAGGGGTGCCGGCCCAGCAGCGCCGCGGGGCCGCCGCGCGCGCCCGGGGGTGCCAGCAGCACCAGCGGCTCCTGGCGCAACTCCACGGCGCGCAGCGTCCTGGGCAGGGCAAACGGTGGCGCAATCAGCAGCGCCGCATCGAGTTCATCGGCCTGCAGCATGCGGTACAGCCCGCGCGAGGTGCCGGGCACGATGACCGCCTTGGCGTCGGGCGCGGCCTGCGTGAACTGGCGCAGCGCGCGCGGCAGCAGTCCGGTCAGCAGCGTGGACACCGCCCCTATGCGCAGGCTGCCGCTCAAGCCACCGGCGCTGGCATCGCTGGCCAGCAGCGCGGCTTCACGCACCAGCCGGCGCGCGCGCGGCAGCAGCAGGCTGCAGGCCGGCGTGGGCCGGGCCGCATGGCCGCTGCGCGACAGCAGCGCGAAACCCAGTTCGCGCTCGAGCACCTGCACGCGCTGACCTATGGCCGCGGCCGTGAGGTGCTCGCTGCGCGCGGCCTCGGCAATCGAGCCGCTGTCGACCACGGCCAGCAGGCTTTTCAGATAACGAATCTCCAAAAGAAATCCTTTTGCAGTAGAAAACAATATTGGCTATGTCTTTTGGAGTATGCCCGCTATCCTTGGGTCCAACCCCTTCCCGGCCTACCACGGGCCGCCGCTTTCAGATTGCCTGCCATGCGTACCTGCTTCCATATCGCCTACCATGTCCGTGACCTCGACCAGTCCCGCGCCTTCTACGGCGGCCTGCTCGGCTGCGAGGAAGGCCGCAGCACCGACACCTGGGTCGACTTCGACTTCTTCGGCCACCAGCTGTCGCTGCACCTGGGCGAGCCGTTTGCCGTCACCAACACCGGCCGCGTCGGCGATCACCTGGTGCCCATGCCCCACCTGGGCCTGGTGATGGGCATGGACGACTGGCAGGCGCTGGCCGCGCGCCTCACGGCGCAAGGACTGGAGTTCGTGCTCAAGCCGCATATCCGCTTCGAAGGCGAGCCCGGCGAGCAGGCGACGATGTTCTTTCTCGACCCCTGCGGCAATCCCATCGAGGTCAAGGGTTTCCGCGACCTGGACAAGGTCTACGCCCAGTGAGCCGCGTGCTGCCGCTGGTCTGCGCCACCGGCTATCCATTTGCCGACGCCTGGCGCGCCGCGCTGCAGGCCGCGCTGCCCGAGGAACGCATCGCGGCGCTGGAGACGCTCGATGCCGATGAACGCGCGGACTGCGACGTGGCGATCGTCGCCAACCCCGACCCGCGCGCGCTGGCCACCCTGCCGCGACTGAAGTGGGTGCACAGCGTCTGGGCCGGCGTGGAGCGCCTGGTCGCGGATCTGCAGGCCAGCCCGGTGCAGATCGTGCGCCTGGTCGACCCGCAGCTGGCCGACACCATGGCCGAAGCCGTGCTGGCCTGGACGCTGTACCTGCACCGCGACATGCCGCGCTATGCGCGCCAGCAGGCCGCCAGCCAGTGGCTGGAGCATGACTATCTGCCGGCGCGGCGCAAGACCGTGGCGCTGCTGGGCCTGGGCGCGCTGGGCCTGGCGGCTGCGGCCCGGCTGCGCGCCGCGGGTTTTCAGCTCACGGGCTGGAGCCGCAGCCGCAAGGCCGTGCCGGGCATGCAATGCTTTGCGGGCGACGCGGAACTGCCCGCGCTGCTGGCCGGCGCCGATATTCTGGTCTGCCTGCTGCCGCTGACGCCCGAGACCGAAGGCCTGCTGGACGCCAAGGCCCTGGCCCAGCTGCGCCCCGGTGCGGCGCTGATCAATTTCGCGCGCGGCGCCATCATCGATGACGCGGCCTTGCGCGCGGCGCTTGACGCCCAGCAGCTGCGCCATGCAGTGCTGGATGTGTTTCGCACCGAGCCCTTGCCCGCCGACCAATGGCAGTGGCAGCACCCGCAGGTGACGGTGCTGCCGCATATCTCGGGGCCGACCAACCGGCAGACCGCGGCCGCCATCGTGGCCGCCAACATCCGCCGCTACCGCGCCGCGGGCGCGCTGCCGACGGTGGTCGACAAGCAGCGGCGTTACTGAAAAACCGGGCGCGCGGGGCCGCCACGCACTGGCTTTTTGACCGGCGCTCTGGATTGGCCCCGGCCGGCGCCAGGATACCGCCCACAGCGGCACGATCGGGCATTCTGCGGCCCCTACAATCGCGCCCACTATGCTGCTCAATCTCTGGTCGCGGAACACCTTTTTCCGCCGTTTTTCGCGCCAGGAAGCGGCGCTGCTGGCAGTCACCGTGCTGTGGGGCGGCACCTTTGTCGTGATGCATGCGGCCATGGCCCACAGCGGGCCCTTGTTCTTTGTCGGCCTGCGCTTTGCGGTCGCGGGGCTGGCGACCATGCTGATCTTTCACCGCCGCATGGCCGGCGTGACGCTGGCCGAGTTGCTGGCCGGCGGCGCGATCGGCGCGTCGATCTGCGTGGCCTATGCGCTGCTGGGCCACGGGCTGCAAAGCATAGAGGCCAGCAAGTCGGCGTTTCTCACGGCGCTCTATGTGCCGGCCGTGCCCCTGCTGCAGTGGCTGCTCACGGGCCGCACGCCCCACCCCATGGCCTGGCTGGGCATAGGCCTGGCCTTCATCGGCCTGCTGCTGGTCAGCAACCCGGGCAATGCGCAGTTGCTGGCGCTGGGCGTGGGCGAAGCGGCGACGATTCTGGGCGCGATCGTGATTGCGCTGGAAATCCTGCTGATCGGCAAGTACGCGGGCCAGGTCGACTTCCTGCGCGTCACCGCCATCCAGTTGCTGGTCGCGGGCCTGTGCGCATTTGCGGCCATGCCGCTGATCGGCGAACACATTCCCGCATTCTCCTGGGTGCTCACCTTGAGCGCCGTGGGCCTGGGTCTGGTCAGCGCCCTGATCCATCTGACCATGAACTGGGCCCAGCAGTCGGTGTCACCCACCAAGGCCACCTTGATCTACGCCACCGACCCGATCTGGGCTGGCATCATCGGCCGCCTTGCCGGCGACCGCCTGCCGGCCACGGCGCTGCTGGGCGCGGCGTTCATTGTCGCGGGCATCATTACCAGTGAATTGCGGCCACGCCGCATGGGCGCTGCCCGCGCCACGCCCTGATCTCGGCACATGGCTGGCGCGCCGCCGGTTCTGCAGCACCGAGCACATCCCTTTGGAGACACTGAAGCAGAGCGAAATTATTCATAGATTTTGCATTTTATTTGATTTTGATATCATCTATGAATGCCGCGCCAGAATACTTCGCCCACTGAATTTCCCCAGGCCGTGCTGCAGCAGATAGCGCAGCTGGGGCAGAACATTGCCATTGCCCGCAAGCGGCGCGCCGAGTCGCAGGCGCAGTGGGCCAGAAAGCTGGGTGTTTCGCAGCCCACGATGGCACGCATAGAGCGCGGCGATCCCGCCGTGTCCATGGCCTCCTATGTGATGTGCATCTGGCTGATCAATCAGGCGCAGGGCCTGGCGGACCTGGTCTCGCCGCTTCACGACCACGCCGCGCTGGAAAAGGAAGTGGCCAAGGTGCGCAGCCGGCGCCAGCCAGTGCGCACACCGCAAACCACACCTGGCAAGGCAGGAGGCAAGTCGGCCACGGCCCAGGGGCTGTTGTCGCTGCTGGCCGGGACCCGGACGGAAGATCCGCACAATGACTGAAGCCAGCGTCAGTCCGCTCAGCTATACGCCGCAAGACCGGCTTTATGTCTGGGCCCTGGTCAATCCCGCGGCCCCGGTGCTGCTGGGCGAACTGGCGCTGTCGCAATTGGTCGCGGACTGTGCGACCTTCACCTATGACGCCGCATGGTGGCAGTTTCCGCTCAGCGAAGACCTGCCGCTGCGGGTCGGCCAGGCATTTTCCGCCGGCGAGAGAAACTCCGCGCCCGGTGCCATCGATGACGCCCGCCCCGACCGCTGGGGCGAGCGCATCATTCGCCATATCGACCGGCCGCGGCGTTTGTCCATTCTCGAAATGCTGCTGTTCGCGGGTGACGACCGCTTTGGCGCGCTCGGGGTGTCCGTCTCTGCGCAGCACTATGTACCTCGGCGCCTGGGGCCCTATCCCACGCTGCGCGATCTGGCGCCACTGAGCCGGGCCGTGGAAGATGTGCAGACACAGGCGCCGCTGTCACCCGAGATCCAGCGTCTGGTCCAGCCCGCCGTGAGCCTCGGCGGCGCGCGGCCCAAGGCACTGCTGCAGACCGACGCCGGCGCTTGTGTCATCAAGTTCAGCGAAGTCGACGACGTAGTGGACACGCCGCTGATCGAACATGCCACCATGCGCCTGGCGACGCTGGCCGGCATCACGACCGCCGCCACCGCCGCCCTGCCGCTGGCCGTACGCCACGGCCGCCAACGCCATGCGCTGACCATCGTGCGTTTCGACCGCATGGGCGATCTGCGCGTGCATTGCCTGTCGGCCCGCACCGCGCTGCGTGCCGCCGGGCTCAGCGAAAGCTATGGCGTTGGCGTCGGTGCTGCTGCGTCTGGGCCACCCCGACCGGCAGGTGGCGATGCGCGAGGAGCTGTTCAAGCGCATGGTCTTCAATATCCTGATGGACAACACCGACGACCACGAGCGCAATCACAGCATCTGTCTGAACCTGGATGGCTACTACGACCTCACGCCGGCCTACGACGTGGTGCCCACGCTGCAGAACATGGGCTATTAGGCGCTCGCGGTGGGCCGCATGGGTGCCGAGTCCAGCCTGGAGAATGCGCTGAGTGAAATCAACGAGTTCGGTATCAAGCGGCCGCGCGCCATCGCGCTCGTGCGGCAGGTGGCCGAGGTCGTCGCACAGTGGCCCGATTTCTTCCGCCAACAGGGCGTGTCACCCGCCGACATGGAATTGCTGGCCGCCAGCATTGACCGCGAGGCGCTGAAGACGCAACGCCAGGCCTATCTTTAGCCCGGCATTCCTACGGCTGCGCCTCCAGCGCGCTGCAACTGACGCGCTGCGCGCGCCAGCGCCGTGATGCGCGCCCAGTCGCCCTGGGCCAGGGCATCGGCCGGCACCAGCCACGAGCCGCCGACACAGGCCACATTGGCCAGCGCCAGGAACTCGGCGGCATTGCCCGGCTGTATGCCGCCCGTGGGGCAGAACAGCACATCGCCAAACGGGCCGGCCCAGGCCTTGAGCATGGCGCTGCCGCCGGACTGCAGCGCGGGGAAGAATTTCAGCGCATCGAAGCCATCGGCCTGCGCGGCCATGATTTCGCTGGCCGTGGCCACGCCGGGCAGCAGCGCCAGGCCCTGGGCACGGCAGGCGTCGCCCACGGCCTGGGTATAGCCCGGGCTGACCGCAAAGCGCGCGCCCGCACCCGCGGCAGCCGCCGCATCGGCGCTGCTGCGCACCGTGCCTGCGCCGACCACGGCTTCGGGCACCTCGCGCGCGATGGCTTCTATGCAGGCCAGGGCCTGCGGCGTGCGCAGCGTGACTTCCAGCATGCGGATGCCCCCTGCGACCAGCGCGCGTGCCATGGGCACGGCGTGTTGAACATCGTGCAGCACGATGACCGGAATCACCGGCGCGTCGCGCATCACCGCGCGCGCGCTCAATGTCGTGGTGGCTACAGCCATGAGCAGGCTCCCTCTTCCGCGCTGAGCGCATTGCGCCGGAATCCGGCAAACAGTTCACGGCCAAAGCCCAAAGTGTTGTCCAGCGCCTGGGCCGGGGGAATCTGCGCGGGCGGGCGCGCATTCCATTCGGCCGCATCGACCAGCACATCGAGCGTGCCGGCGACGGCGTCCAGCCGCACGATATCGCCGTCCAGCACGCGCGCCAGCGGCCCGCCCGCGCAGGCTTCGGGCGAGACGTGAATCGCCGCGGGCACCTTGCCCGAGGCGCCGCTCATGCGGCCGTCGGTGACCAGCGCCACCTGGAAGCCCTTGCCCTGCAGCACGGCCAGCGGCGGCGTGAGCTTGTGCAGCTCGGGCATGCCATTGGCCTGCGGGCCCTGCCAGCGCACCACGCAGACCACATCGCGGTCCAGCTCGCCGGCCTGGAACGCGGCCTGCAATTCGGCCTGCGAGCCGAACACGCGCGCGGGCGCCTCGATCACATGGCGCTCCTCGGGCACGGCCGAGACCTTGATCACGCTGCGTCCCAGATTGCCATGCAGCAGCCGCAGGCCGCCCGTGGCGCTGAAGGGCGCGCTCACGGGGCGCACCACGCTGTCGTCGAGGCTGGCGCCGATGTCCACCCAGTGCAGCTGGTGATCCGCATCGCCCTGGGGCAGGCGCGTGAACTCGCGGATGCCGCCGGCGCGCGCCGTGCGCACGTCTTCGTGCATCAGCCCTGCGTCGAGCAGCTCGCGAATCACATAGCCCGGGCCGCCCGCGGCCTGGAAATGGTTCACGTCGGCGCTGCCGTTGGGGTAGACGCGCGCCAGCAGCGGCACCACGGCCGACAGCTCGGAAAAATCGTTCCAGTCGATGGTGATGCCGGCGGCGCGCGCCACCGCCACCCAGTGGATCAAGTGGTTGGTCGAGCCGCCCGTGGCCAGCAGCGCGACCATGGCGTTGACGATGCAGCGCTCGTTGACGACTTCGCCTATCGGCGCGCAGCCCGGCACCAGCAATGTGCGTGCGGCTTCGCGCGTGAGCTCCTGGCGCAGCGCCTGGCCGGGATTGACAAAGGCCGTGCCGGGCACATGCAGGCCCATGGCTTCGAGCAGCATCTGGTTGCTGTTGGCCGTGCCGTAGAAGGTGCAGGTGCCTTCGCCGTGGTAGGCCGCGGATTCGGCGGCCAGCAGCTCCTCGCGCCCGACCAGGCCTTGCGCCGCCTGTTCGCGCACCTTGGCCTTGGCGTTGTTCGACAGCCCCGAAGTCATAGGGCCAGCGGGCACGAAGACCATGGGCAGATGGCCGAACTGCAGCGCGCCTATCAGCAGGCCGGGAACGATCTTGTCGCAGACTCCCAGCAGCAGCGCGGAGTCGAACACATCGTGGCTCAGCGACACGGCCGTGGCCATGGCGATCACATCGCGGCTGAACAGGCTCAGCTCCATGCCCGGCGTGCCTTGCGTCACGCCGTCGCACATCGCGGGCACGCCGCCCGCGACCTGGGCCGTGGCGCCCTGGCGGCGCGCTTCGTCCTTGATGAGGTCGGGATAATGCTGCAGCGGCGCATGGGCCGACAGCACATCGTTGTAGGCGGTGACGATGCCGATATTGGGCGCGCGCTCGGCGACGATGCGCAGCTTGTCGTTGCCGGGCAGGCCGGCAAACGCATGGGCGACGTTGGCGCAGCCCAGGCGCTGCGCGCCCGGCGGGCGCTGCGCCATGGCCTGCAGCCGCTGCAGGTAGGCGCCGCGCTCAGACGCGCTGCGTTCGCGTATGCGGCGCGTGACGGCTTCGACGGTGGCGTTCAATGTCATGCGAAAAGTTCTCTTAGAGGAACATGCGGTTCCAGGTGGGGCTGATCAGTATTTCGTTCATGCACACATGTGCGGGCATATTCGCAACGAAGGCGATGGTGCGGCCCAGGTCTTCGGGCTGCAACATGCGCGCCATGTCGGCGTCCGACGGCGGCACGGGGCGCTGCTTGAGAATCGGCGTCGCGACTTCGGCGGGCAGCAGGCAGCAGGCGCGCAGTCCGTGGCGGAATTCCTCGATATTGAACTCGTGCGTCAACGCGGCCACGGCCGACTTGCTGGCCGTGTAGGCCGCGCCGGGCATCGCCGCGGTGAAGCGCCCGGCCCACGATGCCACATTGATGATCGCGCCGCCGCCGGCCGCGCGCATCGCGGGCAGCACGGCGCGCATGGTGTGCACCGTGCCTTTGAGATTGATGTCGAGCACGCGCTCCCAGTCGGCCGCGCTGCAGTCGGCCCAGCTGCGGCGCTGCACGTTGATGCCCGCGGCGTTGACCAGCAGGTCGATGCGGCCATGGCGCGCGGCAATCGCCTGCGCCGCGGCCTCGGCCGCCAGCGCATCGACGACATCGAGCGCCAGCGCCTGGGCGCTGCCGCCGGCCGCGGCGATCTGCGCGCAGGCCTGGGCCAGCATGTCGTCGCGCCGGCCCGACAGCACCACATGCCAGCCATCTTCGGCCAGCGCCAGCGCGCCGGCCAGGCCTATGCCAGTGCCCGCGCCCGTGACCCAGGCGACGCGCCGTTCGGCGCTGATCGAAGCGGCGGCCCTGCTCATTTCGCGGCGCGGACCTTGGCGAGCTCGTCCTGCGTCTGCTTCCACAGATCGTTGCCGACGGCGCTGGCCACCGAGGCGTTGACCTGCGTCAGCTTGTCGCGCATGCGGCCGGCTTCGGTGGCCGACAGCTCGTTGACCTGCATGCCCTTGGTCTTGAGATCGGCCAGGGCCTTGGCGGCTTCTTCGCGCGTGTCCTTGCGCTCGAAGTCACGCGCCTTCTTCGCCGCATCCATCAGCACGCCCTGCTCGGCCTTGCTCAGACCGTCCCACCACTTCTTGCTCACGGTGACGATCCAGGGGCTGTACACATGGTTGGTGACCGTGAGGTACTTCTGCACCTCATAGAACTTGCTCGACACCACGGTGTTGAACGGGTTCTCCTGGCCGTCGACGGCCTTGGTCTCGAGCGCCGTGAACAGCTCGGAGAACGGCAGCGGCACGGCGTTCGCGCCCAGGGCCTTGAAGCTGTCGAGGAAGACATTGTTCTGCATCACGCGCAGCTTGATGCCGTTCATGTCCTCGAGCTTGGTGACCGGGTGCTTGTTGTTGGTCAGGTTGCGAAAGCCGTTTTCCCAGTAGACCAGGCCGACGATGCCTTTGGGCTCCAGCGTGGCGCGCACCTTGTCGCCCACGGGGCCGTCGAGCAGCGCGTCGGCTTCCTTGGTGTTGTTGATCAAGAAGGGCGTGTCCCACAGCGCCATCTGCGGCGCGACACCGACCAGCGTGGCCGTGGAGCCGACCATCATCTCCTGCGCGCCGCCGATCAGCGCCTGCTGCATCTGCGTGTCCGAGCCCAGCGCGGCGTTGCCTATGCCGCGCACCTTCATCTTGCCGCCCGTGGCTTTCTCGACTTCCTTGGCAAACAGGCGCACGGCGCGGCCTTGATTCGAGTCGTCGACCAGGCCGTAGCCAAAGCGCACGATGCGCGGCTTGAAATCCTGGGCGTGCACGGTGCCCACGGCACCGGTGGCCAGCATCACGGCCAGTGCGCCGACGGTAAATTTGATTCGCATGTCTGTCTCCTGGTTATATGGGGGCCCTGCCCCCGGTCTTGAAAAAACGGTCTCAATGCATCCAGCGCAGCGGGGCCAGCACGATCTGCGGGAAGATCACCAGCAGCACGGCCAGGAACACATACGCCAGCAGGAAGGGCGTCGTGCCCTTGATCACGGTTTCCATGCGCAGCCGGCCCACGCCCGCGACCACGTTCTGCACCGTTCCCACGGGCGGCGTGATCAGGCCGATACAGCCGACATAGATGAACATGAAGCCAAAATACACCGGGTCGATGCCGGCCTTCATGGCCAGCGGCGCGCACACCGGGCCGAAGATCAGGATGGTGGGCGTCAGGTCCATGGCGGTGCCGACGACCAGCAGGAACAGCATCATCAGCGCCATGAACAGCATGGGGTTGCCCATCAGGCCAGAGAAGCTCTCGGCCAGCAAATTGGGCAGGTCGGCCAGGGTGATCATGTAGGCGGTCACCGTGGCCGCGCCGCACAGGAACATCACCACGGCCGTGGTCTTGGCCGCGGCCAGGAACACGTCATAGAGCCGGCTCCAGTTCATCTCGCGGTAGATCACCATCGACACGAACAGCGCATACACCGCGGCCACGACGGCGGCTTCCGTCGGCGTGAACACCCCGCCCTTCAAACCGCCCAGGATGATGACCGGCATCATCATCGCCCAGAAGCTCTTGAGCAGCGTCTTGCCGCGCAGGCCCCAGGCCACGCGCTCGCCCGCGCGAAGCTGGTATTTGCGCGCAATCGTCCACCAGGCGCCAACCAGGAACGCACCCATGATCAGCCCGGGAACGATGCCCGAGAGAAACAGCTTGCTGATGGAAGTATTGGTCGTCACGCCATAGATCACGAACGGCATCGACGGCGGAATGATGGGCGCGATGATGCCGCCCGAGGCCAGCAGGCCCGAGCTGTAGCTGTCCGGGTACTTCTGGTCGCGCATCATGGGCAGCAGAATGGTCGCCAGCGCCGCGGTGTCGGCAATCGCCGAGCCGCTCATCGAGGCCAGCAGCACGGCCGCGCCTATGGTCACGAAGCCCAGGCCGCCGCGGATATGGCCGACAAAGGCGCTGGCCAGATCGATGATGCGCCGCGACAGTCCGCCGGCGTTCATCAGCTCGCCGGCCAGGATGAAGAACGGCACGGCCAGCAGCGGAAAGTTGTCGAAGCCCGCCTGCAGGTTCTGCGCCAGCAGCTGGGTGTCGAAGAAGTCGAGGTGCCACATCA